>Ga0123342_1001558_pt1 | contig 38646 bp, 23 predicted proteins | sample Turbeawhitnodule_FD_89960 | JGI IMG/M metagenome (GOLD analysis project Ga0123342, IMG submission 89960) | Root nodule microbial communities of legume samples collected from Mexico - Turtle bean Mexico white nodule | ecosystem: Host-associated > Plants > Roots > Nodule | place: Mexico: Nepantla...
GACAATGCAGGCATTATGTCAGAAACCTTTGACTATAAAAGTGATAAAGGATATTCCGAATTCAGCTAACTCCAACGTCATGCAGGCAGCTGGACCAAATGTGTCACAAGTTGTTGAAGAAAACTGTTGGGTTTCTCTTAGTTTATAAGACAACAGTGCAGCGATTCCACCACCTAGGAAGTGCCCAACGATCTAGCCTCTGTTGTTACAAGTCTGCATAAACTACCCCCAACACAGCTTCTACCCTCATATCAGAAATCCTTTATACAAATTAGTGGATTAAGAATCCAATCTGAGAAAGAAAACCTAAAAGGAGCCGTACCAAATTTCAGACATAGCCACGTGGCCAATTGAGCTGAATGGAAAATTTCTTCAGCATCCGGAATCCCCTGTTTGAACACAATCAGATTTCTCTGATCCCATATGCTCCTAATGATTGCAATCCACAGACCCCTGCAGACTTGATTCTGTTGATTGTTTAAGTGAGGGAGATGAAAACTCTCAAAATGCACTGGGAGATCCTTGTGCTGCACAGACACTATACCCATCCATCGCAGGCAAAGAACCCAGATCTTTTGTGCACACAAACACATCAAAAAAATATGTTGAGCTGATTCTTCAGAAGCCTTACAGAAAACACACACCGAGGGGTTGATTGCAAGACCTCTCCTTATAAGATTATCATTCGTTGGTAACCTCCCAACTAGTACCCTCCATGTTGTGCACACATCCTTGGGTAACGCTTTGGCTTGCCACAACAACGAGAAAACATTTGTCGGGCTGTCATTGGGATAGTTACACAGAGTTAGATATGCAGATCGGACAAAGAACACACCTTTGGGATCCCCCCCCCCCCATTCAATAAAGTCCTCAGAATCCCTGTTCAGAGTTGTTCTTGTAATAAGGTTCATCATTTCTTCCTCTACACTAGTTTCCCACTCAAATCTAGTCCTTCTCCAACCTAACCTCCATGACCAACCTAACTCCCCCCACGTGCCTACCTCACCCACCAATTTTCCTTGGTCTAGGGATATGGTATATAGTCTAGGAAACAGAAATTTGAGCTTATTATTGCCCAACCAAGTATCTTCCCAAAACCTGATTTTGTCCCCGTTTCCCACTTTCCATGAAACATGGTTACGGAACCAACCCTCACCTTCTCCTTCTTCACATACCTTTCCGAGATCATTCCACCACCAAGAATAATTTTTACCACACCCTTGAAAATTAACCGAACCATTATAGTACTTAGATACCAAGATCTCCTTCCATTTCCCTTCTTCTTCACTCATCATTCTCCACTTCCATTTTGCAAGCAAAGCCCGATTAAACTTCTTAATATCCTTGACCCCCAATCCCCCTTCCTCCTTTGATTTGCACACATTTTCCCACCGAACCCAGGCAATGTATTTGCTATCTTTGCCCCACCCCCAAAGAAACCTCCTCTGAATACTGGAAATCTTATCACAAACTGCAATTGGTGCTTTATAGAACGACAAATAAAATAAAGGTATAGAAGTTAAAACCGACTTAATCAGACATAGCCTACCAGCAAACGATAGACATTTTCCTTTCCACGCACTAAGCCTGGCTTTAATTTTTTCCACCACTGGATCCCAAAAATGAATCCTCCTTGGATTACCACCAATTTGCATCCTATATGTTTTTCAAAAAAAAATTCAGAATTTTTTTTTTCATAATATGTTTTCAGATTTTGTTTTTTCAGAATTTCTTTTCCAAAATATATTATTTGTGTTCTGGATTTGGCTTTCAAAAATAAGATATTGATTTTTGAATTCTATTTTAAAATTTTATTTCCTAAAAATCAACTCTGAATTTTCTTTTCTATAATGTATTTTTGAATTCTAGATTTAAAGAAGGAAAAACCCCAATTTTAACAGACCCAAGAAAGTCTGGTGTGAGCTGGCCTAGTATATTGGCCCATTAACTTTATCTTTCCTCCATGTCTGTGTGTTCTTCACATGTTGAGACATATTGTTTTCATGTCCTTTTGTTTAAGAAAGCATGTTGTACACTGCAGGGTCCAAAAGTCAATGCAAAGTTTGAGCTGAAGCCGCCACCATATCCGCTGGTAAAAATACCTAAAGTTTACATGCTTTTACAAATTATAATAGATTGTGATTTTCAATGTTAGAATTTCACATTGAAGAGAGAATACTTGGCTATTATAGATTTCATATATTATATTCTATTCAAACTTTGGTTACTCTTATTTAGTAAAGAAACTTAAAAATGCAAGCATTCACACACAGTATCTATCTATATATATATATATATGATGATGATGATGATTCTCAAAACACACAAGGTTCTTCTACTGGGAAAAATTAGTTACCACTTGATCCTATTTTGTAAAACCAATTTTACCAATAAAGAGAAGACCAGAAGCAGGAAGTTCTAAAAATATTGTGATGATGAAATCTTTCAGAATGGTTTGGAGCCTGTGATGAGCCAGCAGACACTTGAGTTTCATTGGGGGAAACACCACAAAACTTATGTGGAAAATCTGAAAAAACAAGTTGTTGGGACAGAGCTTGATGGGAAGTCACTGGAAGAGATTATAGTCACTTCATACAACAAGGGTGACATTCTTCCGGCTTTCAACAATGCAGCACAGGTATGCATGCATGCTTGTAACCAGAATCTAGTCTCATTCATGTTTGAAAACCATGGCTTTGTTGGCAATTAATCTTGTAATGCATACTGCAGGTATGGAACCATGACTTCTTCTGGGAGTGCATGAAACCAGGTGGAGGTGGAAAACCATCTGGGGAACTTCTAGAACTCATTGAAAGAGACTTTGGTTCATTTGAAAAATTCCTTGATGAGTTTAAGGCTGCTGCTGCAACACAATTCGGTTCTGGCTGGGCCTGGCTTGCATGTGAGTTAAAGTCCTCTCTTTAGAAAAGTTAAATGAGATCATTTCTGAAAACTTAGTTTTTTATAGTTAATTTTAACTAATCAAAAGGCTTATTTCGCATTACTTTCTGATTTTCTTCTTGGGTTAGTGTTTACTAAGAAATTTATCCACATAACATAAGCAAGTTACATTACATGCCCTTCTTGTTCATTCATTTTTGTTGATGAAATATAGATAGAGCAAGCAAACTTGGTGGGGAAAATGCAGAAAATCCTCCTTCAACCCACGAGGACAACAAGCTAGTGGTGATCAAGAGTCCCAATGCTGTGAACCCCCTTGTCTGGGGAAGTTATTATGTAAGTAGTAAGAACTAGTTAATGTTAATGTTCATTATTTATCTTAAAATATGAATGATAGTTGGGTTTGATGAGGTTCATTTCCCTGATAAACTCTAATGTAATTTCATCTTAATTCTTGCAGCCACTTCTTACCATTGATGTTTGGGAGGTATATATTAAGCAAATTAGCATTCTGTTTGTTACTGATGAAACAACTTGCACACACAAGCTTTGTAACAGTCATCGATAACAAATTGCTAACTATGTAATTTTTTTTCCATTTTTTTGCAGCATGCTTACTACCTTGACTTTCAGGTGCTATGTTGCTCAAACCATTATACATATAGCTAAGAGAAAAACTACCAACATTCTGTTTCCAACAAAAAAGAGTGTAACAGAGAGTTGGTAGCACTTTTCATACAATTATTAGTGAGAAATGTGTTGAACAGATAAATTTAATAATGATTCTTTGTTATGTTTCCAGAACCGGCGCCCTGATTATATATCAGTGTTCATGGATAAGCTTGTTTCCTGGGATGCAGTGAGTTCTAGACTTGAGCAAGCTAAGGCTTTTTGAGCATGATGTTGAACTGCATGGTGTGATGTGCAAAAAGTAAATTATTTCTATCTAGATAATGTAAGATGGCACATCCTTTGCACTTTAGATGCATGTGGTATCAGGGTTAAATCACTTCAGCCTGCATAATGTGTTCTATGCTCAGAAATCTTAGTTATGGTTATCTTTCATTATGTAACAATAAGGTTGTTTATGCAAAACAATCAGCAAAACAATATTATGATGTAACACTTTTTTCTCATAAGGACCTTATCTCTTCTTTTTTTCCATGAGCATGATTGAAGAAGCAAATTCTAAAGCTGAAGAGTTTAGTTTCTGTGTTACCCTATTTTGTAGTTTGCATTAATTTAGTGTGACAGATTTAAAATTAGACATATTTGCTCAAAATATGTATGTATGCTTTGAAAAAGCATGTTTGGATGATAAAATCATGATTGGAACCGTATTTTGACACTGATTCGTTACAGCTTTTTTAAGGAAGTAATTTTTCTTTTAAAAAAAACTACTTTAGTTTTTCAGGCATTTGTTTTCGTTCTTAAAAATAGCATTAGAAGTGGAAAAAAAATTAAAATCAGAAACCATTTTGAATAAGTTATCATAAAAATAATTGTTTGTTTTGAAATAGTGATTGTTATTTAATAAATTTCATTTACCATTTTGTAAATTTTAATAATGTTTAACTAAAAAATTATTATTGTACCGGTCGGACCCCAGACAATCGATGACCTAGTTAAATAAACGGTTATGGCATAATAAATACGTAATAAAGAGGCAGTTACAACTGGAGTTGAATGAGTCAAAGGCACGTTCCGAAATACTAGGGTAAATATCTCAAGGTAACGATAAACTGAAAGAGACACTTCCATGACTTCACGGAGCCACTACACATGTCCTGATGGACCGTTTATCCAGCCCACACAGGTGAGGGCCTAAGTCAACCTATAAATGGAACTTTTGAAGGGGGAAAAGGTACGCTTTTCATATCCTAGGAGAACACACAAAAAATATCAGCACTGACTTAAGCGTCGGAGTGTAATCGTAGGTAACCCCGACCGGCGGAGCACATACAACGAGAGGAAGATCTTCAAGAAATTAGGAGACTATCCACACGTCAGTGAATTGTATACCAGTGGACAGATATTACCTAGGTATCTACAAGGAACAACACGAACAACGATAGTATGGCGGAAGAACAAATCTTGATGATCCAAGCCCTCCAAGCTCAGATGGAGGAACTATGGCAAAAGGGAATTACGGATCAACTACGTCATGAAGAAGACCGGCGTAAGCAAGAAGAAGAATGGCATCGACAAGCAGATGAGGTGACTTATCTAAAAGAACAAAATAGAAGGCTGTTGCAGCGACTCGGAGAATCCGTAAGGGAGGAATAGTCCCACACATCAATGCCACCAACTCATCAAACTCATCAAACCCATCAGACACATCAGACACATCATACCTTTCTTACACATCCAACCCACAAAAGTTCCAAAAATATTACTCTCGACAATGAAGAAAATCTGAAAGGCCACCATTTCACGGACGACATAATTGCTACACCACTTCTTGATAAATGTAGAGGCTTAACTATGACCCTTTATGATGGTTCTTCTGACCCAGACGAACACTTGAACATCTTTAGAACCCAAATGACTTTGTACACGATCGACCAGACGATATGGTGCAAAGTCTTCCCGACGTCTCTTCGGGAAGGCCCGTTAGGATGGTTTACTGGACTTCCTACTAATTCTGTGACGAATTTCAAGGTCTTGGAAACGAAATTCACCACCCAGTATGCCACGAGCAGACCCCACCGTACTTCATCCATGTCTCTCCTCAACGTAAAACAAGAAAAAGGAGAGTCATTGAGAACCTTCATGGACAGGTTCAGAAAAGTTTGCATTGGGATCTGGAACCTGAATCCAGAGATAGCGATGCATCATTTAGTCTCGGCCATACTCCCAGGCCGATTCACTGAAAGCCTTATAAAACGGCCACCACACGATATGGATGAATTGAGGACGAGAGCTACCAAGTTCATGCAGATAGAAGAACACATTGATTATCAAAGGAAGACGCAGACCAAAGCCTAAGAAAAAGAAAAGGAGAAAAACAAAGGCCTCTGTTCCCCCATGGCGGGGATATCGGTCGAACTGGGGTCCTCGTTTCCATAACTACACCCCTCTGACAGTACCTAGAGGAAAACTTCTAGATGAAGCTTTGGAAGTTGAGCTTATCGCGATACCCAGGAACACACAGACACCACGAAATGCTGACACAGCTAAACACTGCCAATACCACCGTAAATATGGCCACACGATCGAAGGCTGCCAAACATTGAAAGATAAAATCGAAGAACTCGTTCAAGATGGCCATCTCTGTAAATTTGTTAAAACGTCTACCGCCACCCCACGATCACCCCAGTGTGACACAAATTATTTTTCTAAAGACATGGAACGCTCCGAACGAAGAGACACCCGAAGTCTTGATGATTATCGCAGTACAGCACGACGAAAACAAAGAGAAAGTCCGATCAGAAGGACCCGTCTCCGAAGTGAAAGCCCTTAACAAGGAAGCCGAACCAAACAAAAAGTTTGGGAAGTTATTAACACTATTGTTGGCCTAGTTTTGCTCGGTGCACCAGATCAAGAAATTAATTATATCGCAGGTAGCTTTGCAGGTGGGGGATGCTCTAACTCCGCAAGAAAGAAACATTTAAGTGCAATTCAATCCGTTCATTCTACTTCGACACATAAGCGTCCGCACATACCTCCAATCACGTTTACTAATGACGATTTCACCGCAATCGATCCAGCCCAAGATGACCCCATGGTCATCATGGTGGATATAGACAAATTTGCAATTGCTAAAGTTCTGGTGGACCATGGTAGTTCGATTGACATTCTGTATTGGGAAACCTTTAAGAAGATGCGAATTCCTGAAACAAAAGTACAACCTTATGATGAACAGATATTTGGATTCTTAGGAGAACGAGTGGACACCAAGGGTTACATCGATCTATTCACCACTTTCGGTGATGACTCTCTCAGTAAGACAATCAACGTCCGGTACTTGCTGGTTAATGCCAATACTTCTTACAACATACTGCTCGAACGTCCTTCTATCAACAGGTTAAAAGCCATTGTTTTTACCCCACATTTGGCCATGAAGTTTCCTTCCGTTATCGGAGACATTGCAACTGTACATGTAGATCAAAAAACTGCGCGAGAATGCTATGTAGCTAGCTTAAAGGTTGAACCGACCAGACGGTTGTACACTACAACGTCGAACGACCGATCTCCCAGCAAAAGAGGGCGGTCACCAGAGAGGCGTTCTAGGGGTCGAAACTTCAGAAGGCACTTGGTTGCCCTTGTAGACCTAGATCCGCGACTAGATGACCCTTGGATGGAGGTCGGTGAAGACCTTCAACCCACATTTCTTCGTGACAACGACCGTAAGACATACATGGGAACATCACTAAAGTCAGACGATCGAAAGGTGATAAGCACAACGTTAGTCAAGAATGCAGACCTTTTTGCTTGGATCGTCGCGGACATGCCCGGGGTAAACCCTAACGTTATTACTCATCGTTTGTCTGTATATAAGGAGGATAAACCAGTAGCCCAGAACAAAAGTAAATTGGGTGAAGAAAGACGCAAAGCTGTCCGAGAAGAATTTGACAAGTTTGTAAAGCCGGTTTCATTCAAAAAGCTCATTATACCACATGGTTGGCTAATGTGGTGATGGTTAAAAAGTCTAACGGTAAATGTCGGATGTGCGTGGACTACACGGACCTCAACAAAGCATGCCCAAAGGAATTTTATCCTCTACTGACTATCAATAGACTGGTCGACGGAGCGGCTGGGCATCATATCTCAGTTTTCTTGATGCGTGCTCAGGGTACAATCAAATTCAGATGCACCAACGTGATAAAGAGAAAACAACTTTCATGACAGACTCCAACAACTTTTATTATGAGGCATCTCTTCGAGCCTGGGGGCAATTGTACCGGTCAGACCCCGGACGACCGATGACCTGGTTAAATAAATGGTTATCGCATAATAAATACGTAATAAAAAGGCAGTTACAACTAGAGTTGAATGAGTCAAATGCACGTTCTGAAATATTGGGGCAAATATCTCAATGTAACGATAAACTGAAAGAGACACTCTCATGACTTCAAGGAGCCACTACACACGTCCTGATGGACCGTTTATCCAACCCACACAGGTGAGGGCCTAAGTCAACCTATAAATGGAACTTCTGAAGGGGGAAAATGTACGTTTTTCATATCCTAGGAGAACACACAAAAAGTACCATCACTGACTTGAGCATCGGAGTGCAATCGCAAGTACTCCCGAATGGCGGAACACATACAACGAGAGGAAGATCTTCAAGAAATTAGGAGACTACCAACATGTCAGTGAATTGTGTACCAATAAACAAATATTACCTACGTCCATCATCCATACAGATACAAGTATAAAAGTGTATTAAAAAATATATTACTATACTAATACTCCTCAATAATAAAATAGGAATAATGTTTACCATTCTACTTCTATACTCCTCAATATGAGTTGTAATTATTTTTTATTCAAACATACTTTCTTGCTTAGTAGTGCTTAGTGTCAAGAAGGATATGTTTTTACATTATTAAAAGTGGCATAAATGTAATTTAATCTAAAAGAGAAAGAAAACAAATGTAAACTGGGCCCAACATGCAACGTACCTACTACGTAGAACAAAAAGAGAAATGCAATTTCTTCCTCTACTTCCATATTTTCTTGCAAGTCCACAAATCTTTCAATTCCAAAATTATCCTACACCTTTAGACAAAAGGTGTAGGATTTGTTTTTTTCTTAATTGTATAATTTGTAGATCTTCTAAATTTTAGAATTCGAAATACTTAATTTTAAAGTTTGAAGATATTTTTTGGGTTTGAAAAAAATTATGAATTCTAAAATTTAGAATACAAAATTGTATTCTAAATTTTGAGTTTGAAAATGTATTTTGAACTCTAAAATTCATAATGCAATTCAAAAATACAATTTCAAACTTTAGAATTTGTTATAAAATTTATTATGAATGTTATAATTTGAAATTTTAGAATCCAAAAAGAGAGAAAGAGGAGTATCAATGAAATAAAATAAAGGAAAGAGCAAAGATGTAAGAAAAAGTATGTAAATGCAGGAAGAAATTACAAAAGAAAAATCTTCTTTATACCTTAAAATTCGTTAATTTTCTTTTAGAGATAAGATAATGGAAAAAGTAACAAAACAACATAAATAATATAATGGAAAGTACTATACAAGTAGTAGATTATTAAATTATGTGAATATAATGTCTCAAATGTATATACTAAAATATTATTTTTATTGGAGGGAAATGTATTGATTAATTTAGATGAAAAGAAATTACATAATGAAAAGTAATACAGAAATTCATACAAACTATTGATAAATCTAATCATATTAACTAAATCCTTTAATTCCTGTGAACTTCTTTTTTTCTGTGTTAGTTCATGTGAACTGATTAAAAGAGTATTAAATATATGTATGACCGGAAATCATATTTGGCTAAGAGAAATTAAAATAGAAAATCTTTCTTGCTAGATTTATAAATTCAGAAAATGTTACCTCTTCTTCAAGATTAGATTTTTTTTTTCCTTGGTAAGAATTTCTGTCCCTGTTCTTCAAACCCAATAGTCCATTAATAAATAAAATACGATGTAATTTAGTTAAGGCATAATTTTAGTAATAATATTTCGTAATTTCCACTTTACTTTTCAGATCTCAACGACAACAAAACTACTCTTTCAGGAAAAAAAATATTACATAATTTATCGTGAGATACCTATCCTCTCCTTCATTCTTACACAATCTATAATTGAGATTTAAGAATTAAAAAAATTACTTACATTTAATTATGTGTTATATAAAGAATGGTTGAACTCATAATGATGTGTTACTTGCTATTATAGTATGCAAGACTTTCATAGTATATAAATTGTTTATCCCAACAAGAGTTTGTTGGATTTACAAGGTCACTCGTTATTGGACTATTATCGAACTGTACATAATATATAATCTCACATACAAGTTAACATGTCTCAACGTGAAAGGGTGTGTTGCAGATTTCACATTTAATAGAGATAAAGACATTTCTTATTATATAAGTGGGTGAAAACCTCCCTTATAAGGTTGAGTTAAATTTAAAGTCAATTTCTTAATAAAGACAAATGAAGGTTGCTTCTTCCTGCATCCCCATGACTTCTTAAAGCACCCTGTAAATTTAAAAAATAAAAATAAAAAAATTCCTGTCTTAAAAAGTTTAAAATAGAAGGTATTGTCGGTGTTTCACAGTTGGTTGGTGAGTGAAGATAGTGCGTGGGTTGAAAGTGGTGGTGGTGGGTTGTGTTGATGGCAGTTGGCGGTGATTTGTGGTGATGGTGACATTTTCAGATGAGTTTTTAGCTTCCTTACCCATGGTTGCGTTGCAGAGATATTGTGATTTTTTTGTGTTTCAGATTGGGTAATACAGAACTCATTCTCGAATCCATAATAGCACTTCGGCTTATTTTCCGTGGTATTTTTGAATTACAAAATCCAGAAGGTATTTTTGAAGTTATCAAATGACTTATAGATTACTCAATTCGAAAAGTATTTTTTGAGTTATTAAATGACTTATGGATTACTTAATTTATAAAGTATTTTTTAGTTATCAAATGACTTGTGGATTATTCAATCATGAAGATATCTTCTAAATTATGGAATCATGTACATGTTTTTCAGATTTCAATATTGTGGATTATGTAATCTAGTTTCAAATCTGCTCCCATTTTATCCTTCTGGTTTACGTAAATTGAGAATTCTGAATAAAAAAAAACAGCAACCAAATATTACCGAACTGCCATAAAATACTCCAAAAAATCCAAATACTCATCTCTACAGCCACAAAATCACAAATGAAAAGCTTTCAAAAAAATACGAAGAACCATCACAAATAGTTTTAGAGGTGCGTCGGAATGAAGGAGGATGTGGAGATACCGTAAGGTGAGAGAAGATATCAGAGAGACAACGTAAAGCGTAAAAGTAAAATATTTAGAATTTTGTTTTTTAAATTATTTATTTAAGAGCATATAAATAAATTCCTAATTAGTATAATATAAGTACTATAAGATATTATGTTGGTTTACTTTTACATTTTCGCATTTGAACCAAAAATTAATGTTTTTTTATAACAAAATAAAAATAACACAAAAGAAAAGACTGATATTATAAAAATTTAATGTAAGAAAGATATTTTTTTTAATATCAAATATTAAAAAATATAATTGCATAAATATCAAATTAGAATATTAAATAACAATTAGATGAATCTCATAAAAAAATATGATAACATATAAAATGTATGTCAAGTTATAAAATTAAAAACTAAAAAAAGTTAAATATAAATTTTTTACGTAATAAATTAAAAAATATTTTAATAATATAAAACGGGATAGATAATGAAAACGAGTAAATATATACATATTCGTCCTTCTTTCTTTATCTAATTTAAATTTAAAAAATTGAATATTAAAAATAATGACAAACAGGTTTAGGAATTGGGGAAGGAAAGTCACATTTGAATATCAGGTAGAAGACCCTATACCCACCCAAATATCAAGGATTCAGAGTACTATTATTACAAAAGCAGAAGTGTAATGAATCCATATTCGCCAATCTTGGTGTTACAGCGGTTGTACATATCAATATGGCAGTAGAATCATGTTAAGGAGACAAAGTTTTGTTATATTTTGTCTTCTATTCAAGCTTTGAAGCACAAAAGAATAAGGTTATACTATTAGCTTCTGTGTTATTCTTTTGCCTATACATCTATGCAAGAGTATTTCTTCAAAATTACATTCTGTGGTACCGTTCTCAATGTTAACAACCTTTAGTATAACTTAAAATTCTATCTGTATTTGGCCCTGAACAAAGGGTATCAAGAAGGATACTAGTTTTCAATAAATCATTATAGGAAAATTTAACCAGTGTGGCATTAGAACTGCATCATGTAGAATGAAGTAATGAGGTTCACGCAGAAGTTGTGGTCCCAATGAGAAATATAATTGAGATAAAACAAGGGCTATTATATGTATGCTTTCAAAGTAGAAAAAAGAAAAACTGGTCATGAATTAGAGACTAAAAGTTCATCCCAAATGATGTCCATGTCTAAGGAGGGCATTCTACTTAACTGAACAGTTTCCACATCTGATATCTCATGGTGTGTACTTTTGCTTCTATCTGTATCAAACTGCCACTCCTTCATGGTTGAATCCTTGGCATTTGTACTTTTCAATTTTCCATTCTCATCACTGTGCTTATTGCTTGACCCTGCTGGTGAGTCAGTGGGCTTCCTTTGAGAAGAAACACCTTGAGAAATTGCTTGTAGTTTTGCCTCCACAAGTGCAGCAGTGGTTCCATTCAGAGAATTGGCCTGGATTACATGCTTGAGATCTGGGAAGTTCAACTGAGCATATTCTCCTCTCAGTATGTATGCTGCTGTGTCATATGCAATGGCAGCATCTTCAGCTGTGTCAAAAGTCCCTAGCCAAACCCTTGTCCTGTTTCTTGGTAATCTAATCTCTGCCACCCATTTCCCCCAGTGTCTCTGCCTCACCCCTTTAAACAGCTTGCCTCTTCCACCATACTTCATAGGCTGAGTCCTGGTGGTACTCAACCAATTCTCATTGAAAGACTTGGACCGAGAATTTGTTAGGTTGATCTTGTCCATTTTGTATGCATCACTACCTGCTTGATGCTGGTTTTGCCCAAAGTGAGGCACTTGATAGGTGGGATCTGAAGTTACAGACATGACTTCACCACCTTTCATATTTGATGAGTACACCATGGAGGGTTCCTGCAAAACCAAAGTCAAGTTTGGAAAATTGGGTGGGGCAGAAGAAGAGGCTGAAGAAGCAACTGGCTCATCAAAGCATGGTGCCATAGTTAATGGTGGGAGAGTTTCCAAAAGATTTAGAGGAATGGAGCTGTTTTTTGTATCTGAGGCTGGGAAGATAGAATTGGATTGGTTTTTCTCTATGACATTTTTTATGTCTTGAGGGCCATTGAACTTTGCAGGGATATGACTAATCCATGTGGCTAAAGGTGCCTCTTCTTTCATTGAGGTAGAATTTGAACATGAAAGAAGTTGTTGAGATGATGTTATTGATGAGGTTGCCCCACTTCTTAACACATGAAGATAGGCAGTGAGAGAGTGAGAACCTCCTACCATTATTGCAGTGTCCAAAAACTTTGATCCTGTTGCCATTTCTTGCAAACAAGTTGGAAATTTCTTTTGAGTGAAGATTTCCTTCTTTAGAAATGTACCCTTCATATAGATCCTTCAGACAGTAAATCTGAGATAGAACACTGACAGATAGAAATTATTAAAATGCATGCACTTCACTAAATACATTTCCTTAGGACTAAGGCACACCTCACATTGGCAGGTATCAGTTAAGGTTTATTATTATAACACTAAAAGTAACCTACTTTTTATCATTAGGAATATGTTGTGGCTTCAATCAGGTATATTTCTTTATAAGGATTTCATTTTTTACTTACAATTTATGGCTGCATTCTGTAACATGTTTTTCCTTCACAACCAATAGGAATCAGACAGCTCAAGCTTTATTGGATCAGCTGTCATACAGGGAATTGACATTCGTTTAGTGACAACAGCTTCCTTAATTTAAGACCTTCATGTTCATTGTCTGTTATTATATGGGTATTATTCTTTTCTCTCTAATCATGTGATTTTGTTGAACACCCACATGCTATATTCTTCTCTTGACTGTGCTAAAGTAATTTAATGTAGAAGTCCAATGAATCAATTACAATTTGTTTTTTGTCACTGATACATTTCATACACACTAGAGATATTCCTAAATAAATGTAGTTATACATATATATTGTTGATATGGAGAGTAAAAATCAAATCTCTAAACACAGTTGAAAGATAGGCTTCAATTTGTTTCTATTTGCAAATGAATTTTGTTTTTAGCCCATTAAAAGAATTCATTGTTTTAATATCTCAAAAGTTGAAATCTTGTTTTCTATTCATACTATTAATAATACTATAGTTAGTGGGTTATATGTCTAGCAAAAGATCGCATATAACACTCATTAGTGTATTCAGTAAATGTCAACATATGATATTAAAAAATATTCTAGATTTCTAAAAGAAATTTTATTTAGATACCTTTAAAGTAAAATTTTTATATTTTAATAAAATTTAAATTTAAAAATTAATAGAAATAAAAAAAATGATAACCAAAATCAAGCCCTTTATAAGAAATAAAAACACATTAAAGTTATAAAAAATATTATTATCCATTAATTATATCATATTCATTGGTTGAAGAGTCTTTCTAACCACTAAATTGTGAATTTTGAGTATTTCCAAAATGCATATAAAGTGCTACATTACATGGACCGGATATTTTTAAGTGGTTTGTATGAAGACACTCCTTCCACTTTCAAAGTAGGTAGTAAAAGAGGTAAGTCTATTGTGCATGAAATTGTGGACCTCATTTGGACCTTCTATGCACAATTTAGTTCAAATCTTGTTGATTCTCTCATGTGTGCGATAAGGAGATTTAGGTTCTTTTTATCACTTGGTTTGTTAATTTTGTTTAATTTTTGCCTTTAGCTAATATAAACCCTAAGTTTATCTAAATTTCCTTATTTATTTTGCTTGTGAACGTTGGAAACTAGGATTTATGGGATCCTTGGCCACAAAATTTCATGCATATTGTCACCCATTTCTCCACAACATGTTACATGCTTTCCACAATGCTCACATTGTTTTTCGTAATGTGGGACCTTGTGACCATGTAGGTCAAGTCTCCCTATAAATAGATGTCTTTCCTCTCATCCAAAACAAACATTCATTCACTCTCCTCTCTTCTCCTTCCTTCTCTTATCTTGTTCTTCGTTCTTAGGACCTTGTGATAAGTATCATATTTCATATTAAAATATATACAGGCACTTGTGGATATTAATTGATGAAATAACTATAATATAACCCATAATTTATGAATTTAAACTTTTTTACATATTTGTGATTATAATATTAATAAAAATTATTTATTCCCAAATTTATGTTAATTTTAGGATTCTAGGAAGAAATGGAGATGAAAGGGAAAAAGGAGAATATACTCTTAGAATTAGTGGCCTAAACAAGAGGGGGAGTGGATTTTTTTCACAAAATTTTCGCAAAGTTTGGAAATAGAGTGAAAAGTCCTTAAAAGTCAACCAATTGATTTTTTGTTCAACTGGATAAAATTTGTTTTTAGATCTTTATCAAAACATCAGGTTGTTTATAGCAGTAGAATATAGAATAATGTTAAAAGTAATGTATAAGAGGAGGGATAGAGAGAATCATACAAAAAAGTTTATACTGGTTCACTCTTAACCAAAAGCTACATCCAGCCCTCAGCTAGCCAATGAGAATTCACTATGTAATCAAACATAGATTACAAAACACACACAAGGAGTGATGTTAAAAAAACAAGGAGTGATGATCTTGAACCCCTCAAGAACACGCACTATTTTGTGGCAATACCACAATTTTCAAAAACACTTTTTTGAAACTGCCTTACACCAAATACACAGAATTACAGTGTTCAAAGTGAAGGAAAATAATGCACCTCGACTTTACAAAGTAGAAGAACAAAAGTATACAAACAACCAGTCCTATTCCACACACAAGTGATGATCCAAAGTTCTTGAACTCTTGAAAAACGTTTTTAATAATCTTCTTTTTTTTTAAAAGAATATCAAACAACCTTTATATAAACTCAAACAAGTGGTCAAAGCTGTTATATAATTAATTAAAAGCAGTTGGAATAATTTAAAAAAGGTTTCAAACTCTTAACAGAATTTTGTTATAAAAACAACAGATTGTTTTCCAAAACAACATATTGAAATACATTTTTTGTTAAGGATTTCATAAAAATAACAGGTTGTTTCATTGAAATAACCAATTGTTTATACCAGCAGAAAAGACAAAACAAAGAAAAGCTTTTTCAAATCATTTTAAAAACCACTAAGTGTCAAACAATAGGTTGTTTCGACAATTCAACAAGTTGAAATTTTTACAGTTTTTTAGAAAACACTTATTTTCAAAGAGATAAAGAATCAAGTGAGCTTGGATCAAAACGAGGAGTGAATTAAAAAGTCAAAAACTACTAGACAACACACACACATAGCAGCAGGGTCATCAAGCTTTCTACATAGATTTGGAGGCATCAAAGCATCTTGTTCAACATATACAAAGATAAAAAGGGAAAGCCGGAACGCTCCAACACTCGCCCAAGCTTGCATAAGCCAGAAGCTTCTAGAGGATCTCGCCCAAGCAAGCTCAATTGTGCCTAGGTGAGATCACTCCAGAGATGTGGGGCCTGTTTTCGTCCAACTCGTCCAGGCGAGTCCGATCACGTAAGACAAAAAGTCACTTAGCCCAAACCCAATTAGGTTAAACATGAGGTGTGTGGCACAATCCTGGACATCATTGAGAGAATAAAAGGTGATAGAAAATCCTAGAGGAGGTATTCATCAAGGAAAAACATCCTGGATCTTATTTTCTTGCTTTCCATGCTTGTAATGGCCAATATGAGTGACTAATTCTACCCTTTGGGATTGGAACTAATCGGTTCAAACTCTTATGTATTGAGGTGATATTTAAATATAATATTTTGTTCTTGATTGATGATTGGTATTGTCATTTTATTCACAAGGCTTGTTTACCATGATTTTGAACCTTAGATTTGACTGAAAAGTACTTATAAGTTTATGACCTAAATGATAATTGCTAGGAAAAAAAATTGAATGCTAGGAATAAATTTGAAATGATAATTGCTATCAACATCTAATCGTAATGATAAAGAGTTTTTATAAATATGCGAGGAATCAATATTTAGGAGACTCTCTAAATAATTTTATATGCTAGAAATCAGTATAAATGAATTTTATATGGACATCAACATCAAACAAAGGATAGAATATTATTATGCTTTTCAAAATACAAAAAAGTAAGAATGATGAACACCAATCCCAATTTTCCAATTGAACCAACAAACTCTTTACTTTTCTTTCTTTATAATTCTTGCAATCATACACAACAAACTTCTAACAAAATTTATTATTTTGTTTTCTATTTAGTGAATCTTATACTTGATAATTCAATTGTTCCTTGTGGGTTCAATGTCCGTCCTTAGGGACAACTTATTACTTCTAACATGGTACACTTGTCCTAAAGTAATCATCACCTTACTTGCTAGTTTTATGATCCTTGGTACGAACGAAGAATTTATTATCACCATCTTGTTCATGTTTTCTATCGGTCGTTAATAGATTCTTAAGGATTTATTACTAACGGCATGGATATCGACACCAACTCTACACCATAAAAAGTAAAACATTGTTGTTATAACACAATCCTCTTCGCGAAACCATTCTCGAATATTTCAAATATTGAAGTTTTCATTGGTCAAAACTTCCAACACTGGTAGGAACATGTGTATAATGTGTTATACATGTATGAAGTTGTTTTTGCTCTTATGACTTCCAAAGTACATTTAGAAAACACATGAAAGACATTATCTAACAATTTTTTCAATATGTATTGCTTCTATAAAGAAGTCAAAGATATTTAGGATTCTCTTATTCTCAAATACACCGTTGAAGATGTCACCAAAAAAAGGTTTGTTATTGGAAATTACTGTTGTTGGGAGATGATCAAAGATAGGAACATCAAGATATAAATCAATAAATACCACAAGTTTCTTGAAGATATTAAAGCAAAAAATATAGTCCTACCTGATGAATTCATTTTAGAATTACTGATAAAAAACTTTTACAATCCTAACTAACTACAAACAACAATTGAAGCACGAGCACAAATAGATATCACTATCTAACTTTATCACTCATCATCATCATCATCAAAGATATCAACAAAAAGGAATATGTTTTTGTAAGGGCTAAGGCACTATCTACTAAGGCAAATGTGGTAGAAGATAAACTAGTTTAAAAAAAGTACGAGATAAAACCTTATCACAAAGAAATGTAAATTTAAATTTTCACATTCCATTGGATCTAACCCCACCTTCAAGAAGAATGTACCTTGTTTTGTCCATCAAAGGCTATGCCATCACATCCGTACACACATAAAGTCAAGAACGAAAATCATCCAAGGAAAATATAGTCGAAGGGGAAGACATAATTGTTGCGGTCATTTCACAAGTGAACATTGTGACCAATGTGAGAAAATGAGTGGTAGACTCTAGGACTATCAGACACATCTCTGTAAACATAAATGTGTTTTCCTTTTACTTTATTGTGGGAGATGGAAAAGAACAAGTAGATCTCAGTGACTCCAGTACGAGGCTCGGACACTCCTCTTAAATGGCGTGTTCGTCTCAAACACACGTATCCGACACCGACACTCGTAGGACATGTATCAGTGAAGGATCCAATTCAAAAAATATTTGTTGGATTTCTAACAATTCTAGCACAATTCTAGCAGAGTTCTAACACAATTTTAATAAGGAGAAATACATTAATTTTCTTAAAACTCAAACTTATTGTATAGATTTTTATTATGATTATAAAAATAAGGAACAAATCCTCTTAAACCAGCCATGAAAAACATCTTTTAGCTTAAAAAAAGACAAAAACATACTTGCATACATAAATCTTTATTATCAATTTACATAATTCATAATCATATAATATATAGATTCGTGTCTTCATGTCCTACATTTTAGAAATTATACGTATCTCCGTGTTCGTGTCCATTTCCGTGTTGTATCAGTGTCTGTGTCAGTGTATGTGCTACATAGTCCAGAACAACTTCGATTTTAGAAAAAGGAAAAGTTCTTCTAAAACTCACATTTGGAAAGACTTTGGCTTTAAGTGATGCGGTACATTTTCCATCTATTAGAGTTAATTCAATCTTTATGGCAATGTTGGGAAAGGTTGGGGTTAAAGTATTACTTGGGATGACAAAATTTTATGACAAAGAATAATATTTTTGTGAGGGAAGGGATATTGTGATCAAGGTTTCTTTGTACTTAACATTTATGAAGTTATTAATGAATTTTGAATATGATATTTAGTTATATTGTTGATTCTTATGACGTTTGGCATGCTAAATTAGGACATGTAAATTCTTTGTATGTTATTAAATATCAACAATTAGGATTAATTAATATGCACGACAAACAAAATTGGAAATGTGATATTGATAGCTATCATTTTGTTGTCAAATTAAAACGATTACATCGTAGATTTGTCTAACGCTAAAGAGATGATAGTATAATTGTGGTCAAATGACCACAAGTCGTCTCTCAACTAACCCAACAGTGAGTCCAGTGAACATAATTCAAAACCTATATGCTAGCAATGAAAATTAGCAATAATAGTAAAGTAAAAGGGCTTATGATTGTTAAGCAAGAAAATATAAATGATGATTTAAAACAGTAACAAATGCAGGTTAACTCCCAAGTTCTTCCACCAATGAATTCCTCATAAGTTCTCTAAAGATTATTCCTTTCTCAATCCTCAAACAGAGTTAAACCAGATTGAACATGCGTCAATTTTATTCAACTTGAAACTCACCAGTAAAGCATGTGTCTACTAGTTTAATCAGTACTCACTTATAAAATGAAAGTAGAAAATCCATTAAATAGGAAAATTAAAAGGATTAGATCAGATAAAGATGATGAATATGTTTGGTTTAATGATTACTTTATTAAAAAAATATTATTCATGAAGTAACACCACCATATTCACTTGAATATAATGGAGTAGTTGAGAGAAAAAAATATGACTTTTAAGGAAATGATGAATTTTATGCTTATTAATTCTAGTGCCCCTGATAATCTTGGGGGACAAGCCCTTCTTAGAACATATTTTTTACAAAAATAGGATACCACATAAGAAAATTGATAAAAATATCCTATGAGTTGAGGAAATGTTACCAACCTAATCTTAAATACCTAAGAGTGTGGGGATGTCTAGCTAAAGCGATGTTATATGATCCTAAGAAAAGTAAAATAGATTCTAAATTTTGATTGTATGTTTTTAGGTTATGCGAAACATAGTGCTACCTATAGGTTTCTTGTTCTTAAAAGTTATGTATTTGAACATAATACTATAGTTGAGACAAAAAGATGTTGAGTTCTTTGAACATGTTTTTCCTTTAAAGGTTAATGATACATTTGAAGAACTTATAGATATTACTAGTGATGATGTTATGTGTGAGGATTTGTGGAGAACTAAAAGACAAAGAAAATAAAATTCTTTTGAAGATTACTTTTACACTTACCTACATGAAAATGATCAATTAAGTTTTTTAGAAGCTACTAATATTTCCTATACAAAACATTGGGATAAAGCCATTAGGACTTAAAATTGATTCAATTAAGAAAACTAATACTTTGACTTCAGTAGATTTGTCTAGAGAAGAAAACCTCATTGTTTGTAAGTGGAAATTACCATCTTGATTTATTCAGAGAAAAATATAAGGCAAGATTATTAGCAAAAGGTTTTACTCAAAATCCTAGCATAAATTACTTTGACACATTTGCCCTAATTACTAAGATTCACTCTATCCGAGTGTTGCTAGCTCTAGAATCAATCCATAAGTTAGTTATTCACCAAATGGATGTTAAGACAACAATTTTGAATGGTGAACTAGATGAAGAAATTTATATGACTCAACCTAAAGGGTGTGTAGTTCCTGGACAAGAGAATAAAGTATACAAATTTTAAAATTGTTATATAGGCTAAAACATGCACCAAAACAATAGAATTAAAAATTTATAATAATGCTTTACTTTGTGATGGATTTTCTACTAATGACGCTAATAAATGTGTGTACACTAAATTTGAAAAAGTGAATTTTCATTATATGCTTATATGTGGATGACATGTTAATTTTTGGTACATGCAATGATATAGTTTCCAGAGAAAAAAATTATTTAAGGGATCTAAGTTTGAAATGAAAGACATGGATGAAACAAATGTAATTTTAGGAGTTAAAGTCATAAGGAAGAAAGATATCTCAAGAACAATATATCGAGAAACTTCTTAGGAATTTTGGCTATTATGACTTTAAACCAGTAAGCAACCCTTATGATGCTGACTCTAAATTAAATAAAAATAGAGGAGAATCTATTGGGTGGAGAGTTTACCACTACACCAAAAGTTATAGATGATACTCATGGTGCAACTCTTTTTACTTAAGATCATAGTAGTCAAGTGCCATGATTCAATTGTGACCTTTGCCCACCTGACCTTCGTCACGGGACCATCAATGTCACTTACAACAATCTTCTTCTTAACAATTGTTCCACTATGAATCAAATTCTTCGCTTGTTCGACTCATCTGGTCTATGCCACAACATAATTGTGCTACCTGTAACAATCTCTCCTTAAACAATTGCCTCGTGATCTTAACTCTGATGTTAATTGTTGGATCGAGCACTTAGCACTAGACCAAAAGTTATAGCTGAGAGTCAAGGTGCAACTTTTTCTACTTAATAGCACAACAACCCAAGCATTGAGATTTGATCGTGACTTAGCGCACTTAACCTATCCCATGAGACAATTGATGTCATCTACAACAAAATCTATTTCTCAACCTAAATATGACCAAATAGTTGAGTATTGCATTTTAAAAGTTTTTTCTAGACTAGACATTATTTATGCATTAGGTAAATTGAGTAGGTACACTCAATTTCCTAATCAAGATCATTAGGATGTACTTGCAACTTAAGAGGTACAATGGATTATGTCATTGAATATAGAGGATTTTCTATTGTTCTAAAAGGTATAATGATGTTAACTGGATCATTGATTCATATGAGACAAAATCCATAAGTGGTTATGTGTTTACAGTTGGGGTGGTGTGATTACAAGAAGATCATTAAAGCACATGATTATTGCAAGATAAAAAATGAAATTAGAGTTTCTTGCTCTTAAAATGGCTTAAAGTGAAGTTGAGTGGTTGAAAAACTTCTTAGCAAATATTTCATTAGGAATGAAACCAACCACATCTATACCAATGCATTGTGATTGCCAATCAACAATAGCTAAAAACAAAACTAATAATGGAAAGAACAAACATATACAATAGAGACATAATTTGATAAAATAGCTACTAAAGAGTGAAACAATTCCATTGATCATGTTAAGTTATAACAAAATCTAGCAAGTCCTGTAACGAAACCTCTATTGAGAAATTTGATTTTAGAAACATAAAGGAAAATGAGAATTAAGCCACTTGCAAACAAACAAGTAATGATAACACAATCTTTTGTGATTGGAGATCCCATGAATAAGGTTCGTATGGATAAAAACAAGGCACTTGTCAATTCTGCTAGCATTAAAACTGATATAAAATCAACTTGTCCATTCCTATGGTGTTTAGAAGTTTTGGATATTGTATCATTGAGAGGATAAACTTTGTAGTTAAATTTATGTGTATAAGGAATTTTAACTTTGAATAAAGTTTTTAATGATTAAAAATAATTAATTGCTATATTGACTAAATTATATACTATATTGACCAAAAATAATCATTTCTAAATTGTTATCTAATTAACTATCAAGGTTTTAGCTACCAACTTTAGAATCTAAATAATTGGTAGCTAATTAGATAACAATTTAGAAACTATTTATCAATAATAGAAATTAATGTAGATACAAATAATTTTTTTAGTCTGTAAAATAGTATATATTTAGTCAATATAGTTACTAATTATTTTTTTTTTCTCTAAAATTGGTTTCTATTTATTGATTTTCTTGTAGTGAATTGTGGGAGTACATTATTGATTAACCACTAGCACACATTAAGTGTTTTTTTTTCATATAACTTGTTATATCAACTACAATGTGTGTTAAATTCCTCAATCTATGACTAATTCATATAGTTTGTTATACCAGCTATGTTGCATTATATCTTTTTTTATCAGCAAAGAATTAAATGAATTAAAGGAAACATTTCAGGAGTGTCCCAACCCTTATACAAACCGGAGAGAACAACCTCAAGTTGCTGTCTAGCAAAGCTACAAGAGCAACAAACCACAAACCCCCCAGCCCACTAGAGATCCACCTCAGATCCCCCAGCTTTATATGTTATATGAGACTCGTAATTTTCTTCTTTCTTTCTCTTGCCTTTTACAATATGTGGAAGATTGTTGTGAATTGTGGGTATTACAAAAGACATATAGAGTTTCACATAACCTAGATTATACACGTTTAAAGGGTTTATATATCAAGACACTCCTTACATTTTTAAAGTAGGTAGTAAAGGAGGGGGACCTTGTGTGCATGAATTTGTGAACCTTATTTAAGCTTTTTTACATAGTTGAGTTCAAATCCTACCATGTTCACTCTCCGAGTGTGTGTGATAAGAATGTGTAAGTTCTTTTTACTAAGTTTCTTTTGTCTATGATTAATTTAAACCCTGAATGCAGATAAGTTTTCAAGGACAGCTCATCCGGTCTCGAAAAGCCATCTTATTCGTATTCTCTCTCAACTAATACAATGAGATGACAAATTCTACAATTTTTCCTCCTTAAAAGTACACTAAGTTTGGAAGGCTTCGCGGTGCAATTGATTAACAAAGGTTTATCATCTGTTGTTGTTTTCCCTTTTGGTTGAATCAAAGTTTCATTATCTATGTTATCATGTACACGAATACTATATTTATCAAGGATTAAATTTGAATATCCTTTGTGTTAGTTTGATGAAGTCAGTGGTACCTTTTCCAGGTCTAGCATTAAACAAAAACACTCAAAGGCGTGAGCACAGCAAAGTATGAACTTTATGTGTTTTTATTTTCGGCACGAACTTCGGTGTCTTTTGAGAATGGCTTAAAGACACTGAAAACTTAAAAGACACTGAAAACGGTTCATATGGTAGATAGATGATGCCAATGAAAGTGTAGCAGAAGCTAATGCTTAAAACAGCACCTCCATCTTCAGTCTATAATGATTAGAACTGCACAACATTGTGATTCATTGCTCTAATTTGAAGCCACCCTATTTGTTCATGCCACATGGCATGACCACTCTAAGGAAGTAACACCATTTGTTTTCTGTGTGAGACAGATTCTAGGCATCTTTCACTCTCCATGCAACTTTTAGTAACACTTTAAACCATTTACAATAGGTTCCTGCAATTGTACAACTGTTTTCTCAATTACTTTATAAGCCATGCACATGGTTGTGACCAGAAAAGAATGTGATGTGTGCCACAAACTGAATTGCTTAGTATAATAAACAAGACAGAAGGTCATGCATCTGATGTTGCTTTAGTTAGCTGTCAACTTTTCCCACATCAACCATGATTCTTAATTCCTATATGCATTGGTTTGTACCTATCACCATGATAATCAAGAAGAGATTAATATTCAAAAGGCTCTTGCAATTTGTATAGTTGATTGAAATAAAGATAAAGATGTGTGCCTTGGTTGGTACTTCATCTCTTGATGAGACATTCAAATTTCCAAAGTTTAACATAAGTGTCTGAAAATGCAATAAGGGTTTAAATATATTTTTATAAATAAAATATAGCTATTTTTTATTTCTATTTTTGGCTTTTAATCCCCATAAGTTTTTTAGTTTTATAGTCTTTTTTAAATTTTATTCTAGTCCTGTGATATATTTATTGTTTTTCTTATCGTTCATTTTGAATTATTAGTCTGTAAAAAAATATTTGATAGAGACTAAAAATGAAAAATAATATTTTACATAGATAAAAACAAAACAAAAAATATATTTAACGGTAAGTAAAACAAAACAACAATATAAACAATTAAGAAACCAGAAAAATCAAAAGTCAAACAAAAGTATTTTAAGAACTAAAAACAAAATACCAGGTTATTTCAAGTGTAAGAACATATTAAATTTTATTTAATTATTATGGTATTCTTGCATTAATATGAATACCATAATACTTTAAGTGAAGGTTAAGCTAAGTGAGTTATTTAATTTTAATTTTATCCAACTCAAGTGAAACAAACGTGTAATGAAGTCAAAATTAAGTAGAAATTCTAATCCATGTATTTATTCAAGAGCACATTACTTCAATGGCTTTTTCAACAACACTTATGCTCATGTTTGAGAGAGACCTAAAATATGTGTGTTAAAATATAATTAGGTTAAGATAGCTTCTAAAACATTGATCACATAATTTTTCTTAAAATAGTTACAAACTAATTACCATATTAATTTGAGAGTAATTTGGGTTTCACAATTCACTTAATGATTTTGGATTTAAGTCTTAGTTCTGCTTCTTTATCATTATTATGCCACTTAACAAAATTTGGCATTAAGTTATAACAAATTAAGTTGTAGCACATCTTCTATTAAGGAATCTCTTACACTTTGATTCCATAAAAAAAAGAGATTGTAAAAGGTATCAATACATTGTAACTGTTCCTATACCGATCGATCAAACACGTCACACTTTACTTTTCTCATTCCACTACGTTTTTGTTAGGATTCATGAACCACTCCAAGAAGAATATTCTAAAACTATGCACCATTATTAACTACCTCTTTGTAAAGTGTTTTGAAAAAGATGGATCATCTTCTAACTAGAAACCAACTTAATAAAAAGCAAAAGAGAAAAATAAATCAAGTTTAAATGTCTATTTGGCAAAAAAAAAAAAAATTAGAAATAACTTTTTTCAGAAAAAATGAAAAAAAAAACTTGAAATATAATATATTGCCTTTGCCTGATTCTGCTTTATGTTATATACTTCTTTCAGTTTTCAACAAATTTGATATGATTTTGTCAGGAAGGAAACAGAGCCTATTTCTAATTTAAAGTTTTTGGGGAAAAGCATGAAACCTTGCCCTATTTCTAATTTAAAGTTTTTGGGGAAATATATGAAACCTTGCCATCATATGTCATGCATTTGTCTACCATACTTAAATTTAACAATGTTGATCGTGAAAGACAATACGCAATTATGTTTGTAGTTTTTGTTATTTTATTCAAAATGATGGATACATGCCTTATATGTTTTTGTTATATTATATATCGTCAATAATTCCATATCAATGACTTATGAGTATTTTATATATAAAAAAATATTATTTTTATTTAAAGATTTAAAGTAATAAATTTATAAATTTTTTCTTATTGTTTATTTTTGTTATTAAACAATCCTATAAATTATCAAAAATGCTTAGGTATGATTTGCATTTTTGAGTAAAATTTTGAAAGCAATCTTTGTATGTTATCAACTTACTCACAAATTTTGTAGGTTGTTGACATTCACTCTATCATTTTTTTATCGACAGAGAATAAATAAAAAAAAATTAGATATTTCAGGAGTGTCCCAATCCTTATACAGACACTTCAGGGTGTCCCAACCCTTATACAAATATGACCAAGGCAAACCTGCTCAACACTTGACCAACATACATTCTTCCAGCTCTATTAAACCACACCAAAAGAAAACTACTACTATCATATCCGGATCCTAAAACCGGTCTTTAGTTTAAACAATACACACAAATCAAACCTTACTTCATCCAAAAGTCTACCAACACGGTTACAAATCACAAATACAAATCAAAATCCTTCACCCACAACCAAACTCACTAAACCATGCCAAAATGAACCTCACAAAACCATGCCAAAATGAACCTGCTCTCTTATCAACTTTCTCGGATGCCGTAAAACCTGTTCAAAACCCACCGCATGAAATACAACAAAGATCGAAACTTGCCTTCGAAACACCAGAATGGTAAAACGATAAAATATAACTGTTTAAAATATACCGAATAAAAAAAGACTAGTACTAAGATGGGTGATCTTATGTGAAGTCCTTGTGTTGCATCTTTGTTTTTTATCAAGTGGAGGGTAATATTTTTGCTGACATGTCGTCTTTGGAGAATGTCCATGAATAAGATGATTTGCTAACAAAAAGAACTTCTTGCCTCCTGAAAATTATGGTATTTTAGAATAATCTTTCATCTCAAATCTGCAACTAATGCAACAAGTCCTAAAATTAGTTGCTTTCAAACAAATTACATCTAAATCTATTTTTCAAGATTTAGTCTTGCAAAATTGTTTTGAATGTCCTTCTAGTGATGAACAAGAGGTTCAAGAGTTATGTTTGTCCATCTTGACAACAAATATAGTTGAATCTACCACGACTAATATTTTCTTAGAAGAAACCAATTTAATCTCTAAGTTTTAAGTTGAAAAGATGGATTAAGAGAAATTATTAAGTGAAGACGATTAACTGCTCCAGTAGACTAGGATGTCATCCTAAAGCTAGAGGGAAAGTCAATAAGATAACCTCTGTCAACCCAATAAAAAGTAATAATAATCAATATCATTAGATTTTATTAGTGTTGAATGCAAACAAGGGTTAATCAGATTGAATTTTTGAAATTCAATCGTTGTCTTTATGAAATATATACATAAGAAAAAATTATTTTATTTATCTTCTTGTTCTTATTTAATTCATATTTTATTATATAATTTAATATTTATAACATTATATATATATATAATAAAATTTGTTCATTTTAAATTTGGTTGAATTTAAACATTATGTATGGAATATTTGAATGACATGTGAATGTTTTTAAGCATATATTTTTGTGGAAAATGTTTTTTTAACATTCAAACAATAAATAACATACATTTGACATCCAATTATAATAATATAATAATATAATAAGGTTCTAAATTATATATATAGATATGTAGAATGGATATGTTTTACTGTGTGTTGGTAAAGTATCACCATCATTTTTTGTTTGTGAGTGCGTATCAAACGAATGGGTTTTGTAAAAATTAATATCAGTTTTAAAAAGTGGACTATAAAATCTGTTGTATAGTGTGGATTTATGTAGCTATGTGTTCGCATACCACACTAGAGATATTAAGTTGATTTTAATTAATCAAGTTGGAAATCCCACATCGACTAGAGATTAGAGCCTTTCATTGTATATAAGTGGGTGCAAACCTCAATCCTATGAGCCGGTTATATGGGGTTGAGTTAGGCTTAAAGTCCACTCTTTTTTAATAAACCAATTCATAAATTATTTATTAAAATAGTCTATAAATATAAATGATAAAAATTTAAATAATATTTTCTATCGAATATAATTTAGTTTTATTAATAAAATACATTGAGGAATAATTATAATTTAAAATTTTAATTGTCTTGTAATTTTTATCTATAAATCAATTGTTTTAATTATTTCTTTATTTTAATTATTATATATTTTTTATAGTTTGTATTCTACTATTAATGCAATAGCATATTTTAAAACATTTTTCCAGTCAAGTTTAAAATAAATATCCTTTTTATTATGTTGATTTATGTAATAAAATAATTTCAATTTACCTTATTTTGAAAAAATCAAAATACAAATTTATTAAATATTATAAAGATAAAAAATGAATATAAACAACTAGAAGCTGATATTGAAAAAAAATAGATAACGTATAAAAGAAGTTACAAAGCATAAAATATTTAGCAAACATCGTAGATTAAACGAATTTTGAACTAGTATTCCGTAGGAACAACTAGTAAAGAAAGTTATAAAAGTACCTTACCAAAACATGTTCACGATCTTACATGATATAACTCCCTTGAACAACGATTTAATATTAGGCCTTATCTTGAACACTCATTACTTGCCAAATTGACCGATTATGATTTGTCCTTTTCCAAATTTCGCAACTAAATTATTGTTGTTATTTTATGATGGAAATGAACAATATTTGGTTCATTGTTGTAACTAATAATTAAAACAGTACTTAAATGTTATTTTCGGAAATTGAAGAGAAAACAGAGACCATGGTCTAACACTATAAAGACAAGACAGTACAAAACAGAGACAGGAGAAAAAAAGAAAAGAAATTAAGAATTTTGTGACCAGTTTAAACTTAGTTACTTAACATTATATCAAGTCTCTCCAATGAAAGTTTATTGAACTATATGTGTAATCTCTTGTCAGATTGTTACATATTATATGAGTATATGAGTATTAAAGGATCGAATAAATGAGATTGAACACTTGTATTATTAATTATGTTATTGTTATTTTTATTTTTTATGTTGAATATTATTATTTAATATTTAAGTTTTTATGCTACTCGTTATCATTTAATATTCTTTTGAATGTAATTTTTGTAACATTTTATTTATATTATCTGTACTGTTCTGAGACTGTCAGGAGTTGGGCTGACCAACATTAAACGCCACCAACCATCTCTCACCTTTAAGGCTCGGTCATTTCCTTTACCGACAACCCGATGGACAGTTAGGAAGTTTCTCGATCTCACTATAGACCCACACGAAGTGGAATGTGGACCGACCTCCGTACTTCGCACAACCAGGAAGTTTGCCGATCTCACCGTAAACCGACACGAAGTGGAATGTGAACCGACCTTTGTCCTTCACACAGTCAGGAAGTTTGTCGATCTCACCATAGACCCACACGAAGTGGAATGTGGACCGACCTTTGTCCTTCTTACAATCAGGAAAATTGTCGATCTCACCATGATCCTTCACACAGTTCGCTCGGATAGTCCGATAGCGCTTTAGCCTTTGCGCCTCGTAGGCTCGGCCCAAGGCTGAGGGGTTGTGTACTGTCCCGAATCGGGTAGGTATTTGGCCGAGGTCACTAAGGCCCATCTAGGGAAGGTGACAGCGTGAAAGCTTAGCATGGGCCGCGAACCGACCTAACAGGCCCAAAAACACTACCTGTTTTGACCTTTGCCCAGTATCGCACAACGCTAGCAAGGGACAAATTCCACTAAAGGAAAGTATAACGTTTTTCCTACAAACACATATTCCCGATAGCGTAATGAATATAAATACCATATCCCCAATAATGTAATAAATATTATCCTCAGTATCCCTGATTACGTTGTTTAACTATTCCGATTTATATGTTTTATATCCATATTTTATAGAAAGTTACTGTGAAATGACACATTAATGCCTGGAAAGACCAGGGTCAGAAATCCAAGCCCATGGACACTTATAAATAGACAAACACCCACAGGGAGTATCTCAACTAGCATCTTTGCAATGTATTTTACCATACACATTATATTTTGTGCTCTCACTGACTTGAGCGTCGGAGTGTAATCGCAGGTGGAGCCCCCCTCATCCCCAGAAGATCGCTTTGTTGAAACCTGGAGGCCATTCCTAAGCACCCCATCCACTAGCTGACCGACCACTAGAAAGGAATCTGAAAAGAGCTCATCCATACTTCGACCGACTTCGAGCCGGCGAGAACATTCTCCATGAATCAAAATTAGACTCCATTACCTTCTTTGGAGAATTGAGAACATTGTTTTAGTGACCTTCAATGTCTGGATATCACACTTCATCATCGACTAATTCTACCGGTTGTGGTGTGCAAAAATGTTATACTTTTACCCAGGTTGGTGGGAACACGAGTGTCTTTGTTGCACCTATTAGTGATTGTGGAGATTTTGTTATTTTGAGAATAATAACAACTGAAAAAAAAATGTTGGAAAACGATTTTGGGGTTATCCTAAGTACAAGGTACAATTTATTCAATTAGGTTTGATTCAAATTTAAAAATGCTATTTTAAAGTTATTCATTGTTGAATTTTATGCTTTTCTTCAAAAACAAATTAGAAATGACATGGTTCTAGACTGTAATTTTTTCAAATGATGCATTGAGATGAAAGAGATACAATTATTGTCAGACAAAGGAATACAATATGCCTTTTAGAGAAAATGTTCGAAAGTCTCCACAAAAAGGATTCAAATGTTGTTAGTAGTGGTGTATTTTCTTTTTCTAATTAACATTATTATGTTCTTAATTTTGTCATAATTTCAAAATTAAGAAGAAATCATATCCATCCAAATTAAATGTAATGACTTTATGTATTTTTACTTTCAATGAATGACTATTTTATGTTCATCCTATGTTTTAAATACTTATTTACTTTTTAAAATATATTAAATTTTTTTTGTAATAATAATAATGAAAATCATCATTAATATTAATTTTCTTATATTAAAAAAACATATACTTAATATATATATATATATATATAAAACATAATATATTATAAATTAACTAATCATAAATAATATTAAAATTATTTAAATACATTAATTTAACTGTAACACTACAAAATAAATATAACTATTACAATAAAAGTTTTACATATTTTTATACAAGCTTAAAGTTTTTCAAAACATTTCTAATACATGATTTTGACTTATATACAAATATTTACAAATTCATAACTCAAAACAAAACTCTATAGTCTTCCAAACTCTCCTGCACCTTTATGACTGCTGGTGTACATAGTACAGTCATCCGCAGTTCATACAGAAACAAACACATGCAAGGGTAAGCTATCAAAATAAAGTTATGACACGAAAATATAAGTAAAAGAACTAATTTGATTAGTAATTCATAATAAATTTAGTTTTCTTTTTACTCAAACATGGTCATACAAAATCCAAATATCAATCACAATAATTCAATTTCATTTCAATCCCCAGTACTTTGATCTCATTTTAATCATACTGACTTGACATAGATTCATTTGTATCACAGTACCTTGATTTCCTTTCAACCCTCGGTACCTTTGATTTCAGGCCAATCATATGATTACATATGAATTTATCGTCAAATGATGGGTTGATACCAAATGATAGGTTGTTCTTCTTGGAGATTTGAAAAGGGTGGCGGAAGCAATGGATGTGATGGATCAAGGAGGGCTCATCTAGAGCTATGGGTTCCTTGTAGGTGCATGAAAGGTATGATGAGTGATTGGTTGGGCCATATCACTTGGAGAAAGACTCATTAATCAAATTGTGGCCACATAAATCCATTCGTCTCATTGTACCTTGATTCCTTTCAATCCCCAAGACCCTTTTGATTTCATTTCAATAATGATAACATATGGATTTATTCTCTTCTGGAAGACTCATTAAGTATACCCCTACTAGCGACTAACATCTAATCCAATCCAATCGGATCAAGGTAAGTCCAAACATCCATACCGTGTGACTACAAGCGGTCACGGTGTGTATGAACTCCCTTTTTAGCTTCTCACCAACTGATACCTTAGTCTATACGACTTAGATCATCAGTGAAGCCAGATGATCTCTATTTGTAAGTTTTTCATATTTAATGTACCAAAACACATCTCATACTTACCCTAAATGTATGACATCAAGTTCATGCAACTTACATCATCACATACAACACATGTCATTCACATACAACACATATCATTCACTTATAACATATATCATTCACATACAATGCATATCAATCACTCATACATACATCATTTAAGATTTGTCAAATCAATTACATGTATATTTCAAATTCATACTCGTATAAACTAATAATCAAATCAAATTCATTTTAACTAACTTTATAACCTAACATGCATACAATTACTAGATTAACTTGATATTTAAATCAACTATCTAAGGTTCTATATAAAAAAACATAAATAACTTCTCTTACCTGTAATTTCTTATCCTGAGGAAATTAGGTGAGGAACCATTATAAAATCTAGGGACTTAAAACAAATTATCCAAACATTACCAAATTTTAATTTGAGCTTAATCAAGTTGAGAGAAACACGTTTCTCAACTGACCTCACTAAGATTGATAACTAAATCATGGAGAAAAACAAAAAATAGGAGATCTTTAGAATAAAAATAAACTTACTCTATTTGAAAATTTGACTTGATAAAAATGTAGCCTTGCTCCTGAGTTACTACAGGGTGTGATTAGATTTGGAGATAGATAAGTTATAAGAGATAAATTGAAAAAAAAGGGAGAGAGAAAAAACATAGTGTGAGATAAAGAAGAAAATGAAAGGAGGGATCTATTTTCGCTTATAAGGTATCTTATTAAACTTTTCTTATATATATAACATATTTTAAATCAAACACTCTCAACTTTCTTTACAGTTTCTTCTACACCCCTCCGTGTTCAACTTCCCAATGCAAACAATTACATTAGTTCTGCGTTTATTGGTGAGACAGAGGAGACTATGCTCCCATGTAAAACATTAGTTCTGCGTTTATTGGTGAGACAGAGGAGACTATGGTCCCACGTAAACTTATAAATCGGTTACAAGTATTACCTAATAGATTCTGCGGTTATACGCCGGATTGTTTTGCAATAACAGGTTGCTCTTGTTGGAAAGATCTTCACCACTGTACCCATAATTCACACCCTTCAATTTCAGTTTCAGTGCCCAAATAACCCTCTGGCTAAATGGACTCACCCACACACCCAACACCTTCACATCTTTCATCATTATTTCCTGATTTAATGTCTCCAATGATGTAATGTTTTTGTGGTTCTTGTATATCCATTTCTTGTCACTGCTAGGTTTATATATAGCTGAAAATATTCCTGGTTCGTGTTATTTGTTAGTTAAGAAAATTTGGAAACGCAAGATGAACAATCAAACATACGTGAAGAAAGTGTTGCGTATTATGCAATCACTTAGAAATTTCATGGTTATTTATGACCAGTTGCTGATTATCATCTATCAATAATTATGCCAGAAAATAAAAAAATCCTTAACCAATCCCTTAAATTCTTTTACTGAATATGTCAAAAAGAATGCAAAACCTAATCCTCATTTCATTATTCACGGCATACAAATAATCACAAGAACAAAGAGAGACAATCTCAATTGTTTCCTAGGTTCAGTTTTCTTTTCATTCGAATCCAATTCGTAATTGTAACAAGCAAAATCCAATCCTTCATGGAATGAACAAACTGGAAATAGGCATGTCTCCAAGATTTCTTCAACACTAAGCTCCCACAAACAGCCCAAAATTCGACGATGTAGCCAAGTCCTATGCTCAAAGATAACCACAACTTATTATGGGAGCTGTCTTGATCTTCATATGTGTCATCATTACCTGTGGTGCTTTCATCAACAAGCTCTGAACACTTAGTCGGCAGAGGCGTCCCACAAAGGTGTGGATTACCCTCATAGATGGAGGGATCTGTCAAAGTATGGAACTGATTTGTTGTTGGTATTTCACCAGACAAGTTATAGGACAAGTTCAAATGTCCCAAGAAAGTCAAGGAAGCCGTATTTGGAGGTGTTGGACCTGAGAGATGGTTGTTAGAAATGTCTAGGCTTTCCAGTTGATGTAGTGCTCCAATGTTTGCTGGAATGCCTCCAGTTAATTGGTTCCAAGACAGGTTCAAGGAAACTAAGTATGAAACTTCTGTCAGTGTGTGTGGGATCTCCCCAGATGGTTGCTGGAAAGATCTATAAGATTTATAACATGCATTTCTGATGTGTATTCCATTGATCTTCCTTTCACATACAAATTCATGTGCTCAGAGTAGGTTACAGGATTATATGAGTGGATTTTGTCAACATAATAAGGACTTGGTGCTTTGAAACCTGTCATGTTGCCTAAGCATGGAGGGATCAAGAACATGAAGATGTGATAGTTGGCACAAATTTTCAGGGATGTTTCCAGTAAGTGCATTGCCATGTAGTCTCAGCTCATTTATCCAAGTCATGTTATTCCCTAGTGACTTCGGTATGGATGCAAAAAATGCATTATCTCCAAGATATATTGTGTACAAATAGGGGCAGTTGGGCAACATGGATGACAGTTCCCCAGAAAGACTGTTGTTGCTTAGTTGAACTATTCTAAGGGAAGGTGTTGTGCACATCCAAGCAGGAATTCCTCCAGATAGGTTGTTGCCTGATAGATCAATAGTATAAAGGTGTAGCTTGTGTTCCTCTCCATATAGAGGTATTTTCCCTGATAAAATATTGTTTGATAGATCAAGAAAAGTCAAATCATTTAGCAAACTCATGGATGAAGGTATGGTGCCAGTTATAAAGTTCCCTGAAAGATCCAAACCTTCCAGCTGTGACATGTCTTGGCCAATATTTGAAGGAATTGAGCCGGAGAGAAAGTTGTTGCTCAGTGAAAGATAAGTCACACCAGACCAAACTGGAATTGACCCTTCCAAGGCATTAAACCCCAAATTAACTGATGCAAAATCACCCAAGTGTAAGGACTTTGGAAGGCTTCCCTTCAATTGGTTGTAGGAGAGGTCCATAGTAGTGATTTGTGGTGAGAAACCCCAAAACCAATTTGGTATTATATCTGATATTCCAGTGTTTTTGAGAACAATGATCATTAGGTTGCTTTGAGTTTTAAGCCATGCTGGAAATTCAGGGCCTAACTGACAGTCAAGCATTTCTAGATCCACTAGATTAAAAGATGGAGCCCAGTTTTGTGGGATATTGAAAGCTAAAGACCCCATTTTGGATGACACATGAAATGTGGACAAATGTGTGAGGTTATGGAAATGGTTTTCAGTTAGGATGCCTTCCCACAAATTCCCATCAAGATTCAGTGTCAACAGTTCAGTGAGCTGACCTATGTTAGATGCAATAGTCCCATTCATCATCATGTTGTTAGAAAGGTCTAGAAATGTCAAATATGACAAATTTCCAATGGATGGAGGGATTGAACCTGACAATTTGTTACCCTCGAACCAAATGGTTCTCAAACTTTTAAGGTAACCCAATTAGGTTGGTAAATTCCATGTAAGTTGATTGAAAGCCAAATCCAATGTAAGTACACATTGTTAAAGCCTCCACAAGTCCATTGACTTCACCAACAACCTGAGGGTTTGATGACAAGTGTAAACTATGTAACTTGCAAAAAATTTCCCAGGAAACATCACTGATGGGACCTTTAAGGCTTGCCCTTTTCAAGTCAAGTTCTATCAAGGTACTGATATTGGACAGCCATCCTGGTATCAAGGAATCAAAGCTATTGAAAGAAAGATCAAGGATTGTAAGTGATGTAAGATTTAAAAATGGAAGAGTTTGAGGTAAACAAGAAAGTCTACAATTAGACAACCTCAAAAGTGAAAGAAATGGAACCCTATTGATAGATTGGAGCCATGAACTTGATGCTCTACTAAGATTCACACTACTCATATCTAGATATTGGAGAGATGTAAGACCAGACAACCAACTCAAATCAGAAGCCCATAATGAAGATGAAAAAGGTGTTGCCAAAGAAAGATACTGCAAATGAGACAAGTTTCCTAGCTGAGAAGGAACCTTTCCAGTGAAGGATGAATGAGATAAATTGAGATACCACAAGTTACCAAGTGAACCTAAAAATGATGGGACTTGAACATTCTCACAGTCATTGTGACTTAAGTCCAAATAATTAAAATATTTCAAGTCAAGCAGAGAAGCATTCAACTCACCACTCAAAGGCCATTTGGTGTGTGTGGCCGACTTATTTGTGGCCTTGGAGCAGATATCTGTGCCTCTAAGGTGTAGCCTTACAACATTCCCTGTATGTTTGTTGCATCTTACACCCACCCATTTGCAGCAATCACTGCCAACCCATGAAGATAGGCAATGAAAAAGATCATTTAGACTTTGTTTAAACTTAAGAAGGGCTTTCCTTTCCAACTCAATGCACTCAAAACTATTATCCTTAACAGCGGAATCAGGCCCTATAGCTCCCATAACAAGTAATTGATGCAAGAGTGAAAAAAAGAATGATGGAAACTGGAAACATGGCTTGTTTATTTTTCATGACAGAGAGAATATAAAGCTCTGCTATCTTCTACACCTTTTTATAGCTATAAATGAATCACAATGTTGAACTCAACCCTATAATTACTATCTTCATGCACTGAAGATTTTCATTTTTTATACACTTGCTAACAGTTAAGAATTTTTCACTTAACATGCAGTGATGCTTTATCAAACTAATAATTTGTCTTAGCCTATCAGTAAAGTATTACTGGTAACATTAATAATAATTTTTTTTGTTGACGATGGTAGAATTCCAAGTGCAGAGAAAGAAAAAAGCAATTTTGTACAATTAATTAATCTCTTTATAATTGACTAATCAATTATATTTTGGGAGTGAGAGTTACGTCTCTGTAAATTAGCATTACTAGCAATTTTTGCTTTATCTATTTAAGGGTAGGTTTATATTATAGGGATGTATTAAATAACTTATGCTATAGAAAGTTAGAAGAAACTACTTGCATTATGACAAGAAAACATGATGTCTTCTCATAACTAGTAATGTAACACATCCATGCTTTGTTCTTTTAGAAGAGGAAGTTCATTGTTTCGGAAAACTACTTTAACAGGCCAATGTTACACAACAATATCTTGAAGAATTTTATTTTTTTAATATTTTTTTATTGACATCAAAGTTTAAATTTTAAGGTAAATAATATTTCGGATGTGATAATTAACTTAATAATACTATTTAAAGGAACTTGAGATCAGAACCAGGACACTTATAAAACTGGAACTTCATGAAAACTTTGAACTTTTGTTTGTTTTAATTATCTCAAAAGTACATTCTGAAATTTTTTTTTGAGTGAATTGTACAAAGTTTTAGATTCAAATTTTGTTATCATTTTTATAAAAAAAGTTGTAGGCTTTTTTTAGTATTGTTTTTCATATTATAAATTAAACAACGACAATTTAGGTGTTAATTTCTTAATGTGATATTATTTGTTGCATCTCATATTTTTCTTTTTTTTTCCTTAATCCTTAATTGTAAAATTTGTCGAAAAATGGTTTGCAATTATTATGTAAATAAAGTCTAGTTTCTACCATTAGTTATTCTACTTTTTAATATACCCTTTGTTACAAATTGGAGTCTTGAGTGAATAATCTCTAATGGAAGATGTACTACATATTGCATTTCATTTTCATGTTTTATTTATACCTATATAAAGGAGATTTCTGCTCTCAATTCTTTTCCTATTTTATCTTTATATCAATATTTGATTTTTATTTTAGTATTAAGGGTATTGCATCATTTTCTATTTTTTCTAAAACATTTGGTCTACGTGAATTGATGGTTTTGAATTGAAAGAGTAGTTTTGAATTTTAAATTTTGAAGATTCATTATTTCTCTTTGCCACATATGTAACATTTTCTTTTAACTACTGCTCCCACTTCTTCATTAACCTCCATGAATTCTCTTTAACTTCTCATTTTAACGTTCTTGAGGGAATTGTTTTTGAAGAATAAAAATAAGGCCAAAGAAAGAGAAACATCCTTCTTTCTCTTAGTAGGAATGTTTTCATTCAAACGCAAAAATGACTCTTTTGTAAATGCTCAACCAATACTTGGAAAGGGACAAAAACTCAAGTCATGATGAAGATTGATGCCTCCTTCCATGGCTCACAATTTCACCACCTCATATGTGCTTCCACTCGCGATAACCGACCCGTCCGTAGGAAGCTCCAATGCATTCACGTAACCATCGTGTCCAGAGGTTGCAAAAACGCCTCAACAATGCGCCGCCGTCACCAACCTCAGAGATGACAAAGTCGTTGGAGAGTGTGACAAAGAGGACATGATAGGTGTGTCTGACAAAAAATGCGTGTTGAGGTCGCTGGTCATGGAGAGGGAAGGGGGTTTCGTTGACTGAGGTTAACGCGATAAATACAGTGCATTCTACTTTTGGTGGTTTCTTCTACTTTTGGAATTTATTGTTGCTTCTCTCTCCCTCTCTCTTTGGGCACTATCACAAGACTCTTGCTCTTGAATTAAAGATTTTTTATTATTTATTAGCTATTACTATAAAAGCCTCTGCTTTGCCATATGACCTTTTTGTTGAACAAGATGCTTTGATGTCTCCAAATCCAAGAGGAAAGCTTGAAGACCTTGCTGCTGGGTGTGTGTGTGTTGTCTAGTTGTTTGAAACTTGTTAATTCACTCCTTAAGATGATCCAA
>Ga0123342_1001559_pt1 | contig 38640 bp, 10 predicted proteins | sample Turbeawhitnodule_FD_89960 | JGI IMG/M metagenome (GOLD analysis project Ga0123342, IMG submission 89960) | Root nodule microbial communities of legume samples collected from Mexico - Turtle bean Mexico white nodule | ecosystem: Host-associated > Plants > Roots > Nodule | place: Mexico: Nepantla...
AAATATTATATATATATATATATATATATATTTTAAACATTGTACAATAAATTTTTTAAAATACTAATACATTCAAATGAAGCATTGTGATACATTCAAATGAGGGTAAATTTGGAAATAAGGATGCTGACATGACTTTCCCTTTACATCTCTTTATTTTGAGGGGAGAGGATATTTACTGTTCACAGGTATATCCTCTCCTTCACTTCCCTGCACATCCCTTGATCCAAACCATAGATATCCACTCACATCCTTCCTCTTGAACAGTACATCCATGAAAGCAAACAGGGGTAAATGTTTTAGAAAACCTTCCTTTGATTTTAAATATAATAGCTAAAAGATTTTGTAAATAATATGAATATAAATTGATATGTTCGTACGTTAGTTAATGTTATATTTAAAGATATTACTGATGACTTCTTACCGTAAATGCATCACATTTGTCAAAAAGTAATAGAAAATAATAAAAACATAACAATAAAACAATAATAAAAAGAGTTTGAAGTACTGATAATAAAAAAAAAAAAAAAAAAAATTAGTCGCTTGAATTGGAAAAATAGAAATTAAGTTTTATTTTGATTAAAACAAATAAAAGATTTATTGCTTGAATTAGAAAAATAAAAATTAAGTTTTATTTTGATTAGTATGTTAATATTCGAAGAAGTTACACATTTATTTGTAATAATAAATATGTATTAAAAGAGTTATTTAATACATTTAGTAGATGCCACGTATGTTTTCACGTTTGTATTAAATTTAATATTCACTGCGGATTATATGAAGTGACATGGTCAAGCTACCAATAAATATTAAATGCAATATTATACTTTTATATAAAAAGATACAGTCACTTTCTTTTACGTTATTTTGTAATAAGACAATTTTACTTTTTAATAAACAAGAACTAAATTATTTATTTATTTAATAAAATAAATAATTTATTTTTATTTTGAAATTATTTAATTATTTTTATTTTTATAAAATTGTATATATTAAATTGTATTATTTTATTTTTCAATTGATTATATGTAAACATGATAAAAATAAAAATATATATTAATATAATATAAATGTGAATATACATATGGAAAAAATGTGTTTTTTCTTAATTCATTAAAAGTTAATATTTTTTTCCAAATTAATAAATCGAAATATGATGATATATTCAAAAGAAAATTACTAAAAAAAAATCAATTTTAGATATTAAAAATAATTAATTATTATAATAATTAAATTATATATAATTTTAAAAAATATTTAAATTAATTTATATTATTAATAACAAAAATTTAAATTAAATTTTAAATTAATAAAACATATAAGTTATATTTTACTTCCAATAAGTTAAAAAAACTAAATACAACGTTTGAAGAGAAAAATAATGAAGTAGATATTTGAAAGAAAAGGAAAAAAACTATAAGAAAAAGACTATTCAATTTAAGTTTCATAAATTTCACTGCCTTTTAAATTAGATAAGTCATAGCTTACTTTGAAGAGGTTTGATCGAAAAAAGTAAACATATTACTATAAAACCATATTAATATAAAAAGATATCTACAATCAAAATCACACGTGTCACATTCTAAACCATACATACATTTAAAGAAAAAAAAAACAATAAACTAGATATTGAAAAAAAAAACTTATTAAAAATATAATTAATTTAGATTATCATAACTTTTATTGTCTTCTACCCTGTGTTATGATAAAAAAACTGACCTTGTAAATTTTGAAAAAAGTAAATATTTTATAGAGTTAAAAAATCAAATATTTTAAAAAATAATAATTTTTTTATACTATATTATGTATAAATTTATAATCTGAATAATAAAATACTAATTTCAACTTAGACTTTCTTATCTAGATTTATAAATCAGTTTTTCACAACTTTTTTTTTATCTAAGAGTTACATCACTAAAAAAGTATGATTTGCATTCCTTTGTAAAATAAAAAATATTAAATTTTAATAACTATTATTTTCGCTTTGTGTGAAATACATTTTAAATATATATATTCTCATTTTATCCTATTCAAAGGATAACTTTTTAGATTTTCTTTTAAGTCTTAACAATACGAAAGTAAATATTTCTAATAATTTTGACTACGGTAAGAGTTATAGCGTCGTTACTCACTCCGATTTAATATATTTTTACAGTATAATTAATATTTTTTCTCTAGAAAATTTATGATAAATGTATAAACTATTTTTTATAAACATATGAAACTCTTGACTCTAAAGTATATGAAGTTTTTTTTAATAATAAGTAAAATTGTTGATTAATTGTAATATCCAGTCTTTAAAGAATATCTTTAGGTTGTTGTCTATGTAAATATATTTTTTAATTATTATTTACTTGTCTTAAAAAATACATAATTATAACTTATTTATATAAAAATTTGATATTTATGTTCTCTTATATAACTTTATGAGAATTAAAGGTAGCATTATACTTTATTATAAAATTTTAATTATTTATCACATTAAATAATTAATAAATAACATGCTATTTTCAGATCAATAAAAATTAAATTATGATATCTTTCATTGCATACTTTTGGGAAAAACATAACTAAAATGTAAGGAACGAATATATTTAATTTCAGATTTTACAAAAAAACGTTTCCTTACCCTAATGAGCTAAGAAAATAAAGATTTTATTAAAAAAATAAACGTTTTATCATAATTATATCTAATTTTTTCCTTTTTAATACAGATTTGACAGACATAAATTCTGAAATCCTACGTGGCAATTCAGAAATATTTGATTGGGTGAGAGAGCTCAAATTACGTGGGTCGTGTTTAGCAGAGTCACGTTTCACATTGTCGTCACAGTAACGGCAAAATCCAATTGATTCCTGAGAACACAAAGCAATAACAATCACCGTCAATTTACCGTTTGCCAAGATACCTTGATTTTGGTTCTGACCTCTGTAACTTCTCTCTCTCATTCTCACGGTAAATCTTAAAACCCTAACCCTTCTGCAATACTTTTTTATTTCCATTTCCCAGATCAATTTCTCTGTCTATCTTTCTTCGATCTGCTTTGGTACTGGGGCCAACCGCTCCTGCAATTCCCTTTTGCGATTGGAGGTTTCCCTCTTTCCCTTTTCAAGATTGATCCATGATTTTGATTTTCGTTTTCATTTTTTGTGATTCGTGCTGGTTTTTAATCGCAGTGGAGGCCATTATCGCAACATCTGAGTTCATTAGATCCAAAATTGTTCAGAAAAGAGGTCAAGGAGGATGAAGAAAACCGAACGAATTGCGAATTTGGCTTTAACAGGTCTGTTTATCCTGTTTCATGCTCCGGTTGATACTCTTATTGAGAAACCTTCGAGTTACAGTGTTATTCATAAAGAGTTTTTTCAGCATTCTAGTAGAATGTAGTTGCTGTATCATTCATTTTCAAATGGATTGAATTGAAATTTGGTTCTAAATTCTGAAATTTTAGGGTATTTAATTTTCGTATCTGGGCATTGTTTAATAATAATCTTAAGAATATCAATGCGTGAGTGAGTTTCTTTTTGTTCCTCATTTTCTCAATATTATTGCAATTTTATTTGTTATCTCAGGTTTAACCTTAGCACCGCTTGTTGTGAAAGTAGATCCGAATTTAAATGTTATTCTGACTGCTTGCCTCACTGTGTTCGTGGGATGTTACCGCTCTGTCAAACCAACCCCACCAACTGTGAGTAGTTAATCTGCTTATGATCTTATTTATATTTGTGTTTTTTCGTGGTTAATCTGATTTCTGTGAATTCTGTTGCAAATGATTTTGCAGGAGACAATGTCGAATGAACATGCCATGCGTTTTCCCTTTGTTGGGAGTGCGATGTTATTGTCACTTTTCTTACTCTTCAAGTTTCTATCCAAGGACTTGGTGAACACTGTATTGACAGGCTACTTCTTTGTACTTGGGATTGTTGCGCTTTCGTATGTTATTTTCCTCATGTTGAATGTGCTTGTCATAGTGTCAATAAAATCTTTTTTTCTTAACATTCTTTGTATTTTATCAAACACTTTCTTTTCAATTGTCTACAGGGCAACAATATTACCGTTTATTAAACGTTTTCTGCCAAAGAATTGGAATGAGGACACCATAGTCTGGCGATTTCCATATTTCCGATGTATGTGACATCCTTGCTACTTTTTTCTTATTGTTGATGACAATATTTTTTCTCTGGACTGCGGTGTATCTAGTTAAATTCCAACTAATACAGCCTCTGGGCACTTGTACTAGTTGTCATGTGCCCAATGAAATATAAAAAATGCTCGAGGTCTTTATTTATTGACAATTGATTTACTTTACTTTTTTTAGTTATATGTAAATTTTAACCTGATTTTGAACTATTTTCTAGAGAAGGGATTAGAAATTCAACCCATTAGAACACAAAATAAAGATAAATATTCATACCTCATGGACCCATATGGCTTGTCACAATTATCAAAAGGGGAGTCATTTTCGGATTACTGTGAAATCTGTTGACCTGTTGGTGGTTCTAGCTACGCTCACTAATTATATGGTTTGACTTAAGTTTTAAGTTCTCTTGATCAACTATCATCTCTAATGTCTTTGTTTAATTATTATGCTTTACTATGTGTGTTGTTGGCTTTTTAATTCTTTATTTATTAGCATTACATGATTATCCTCTTGATTTGAATTGCTTGAGTTGTTAGTTATTTTCACTTGATCAAGTTGACCTTCCTCCATTATGCAGAATATCAATTTCTTTTTTCTTACACTTTTCTCATACAGCTTTGGAGATTGAGTTTACAAGGTCACAGGTCGTTGCTGGAATCCCTGGGACATTTTTTTGTGCTTGGTATGCTTTGCGGAAGCATTGGCTGGCAAATAATATATTGGGTCTTGCTTTCTGTATTCAGGTTTGTTAATATTCTATATATAAATGTTTCTATCAACTATTTTTTATAATACAGTTTTTATCCACAGAACCTATCAATTTATTAAATTTTTTATACAAAATTTGTGGTATCCACTCCTGTGGTTTGAACTAATATCTTGTGTGAATTAAGCTTATTGCTTAGAAAATGAATTTTGATAAATAAATTAAACCATTCTATTATTTAAAGCTATAAAGGTGTAGAATTTTGAATCAATTTTTGATTAGTAAACTGTAATTGACACCAATGACTACATTTTATCACTTGCAGGGAATTGAAATGCTTTCTCTTGGGTCTTTCAAGACTGGTGCTATTCTCTTGGTTGGTGTTTTCTTTCTCTTGTAATTAATGGTGCTCAAAGCGTTAATTTAAGAATTATATACGAACAATCCTTTTGCTGTGGATAAACCAGATCATATGTCTGTATCGTTTTTGAAGAGAAACATTTACCCTTTTTGGTTGTAATAAAGTACAATTAAAAGGCCTTTGGACCTTGACTTGCTCTATCCTCTGATTTCTTTAGCTTCTTTTTGACCTTTTTAATTAATGCAAGCTCGTAAAATGCCTGAGAGAAATTATATTTTATTCCCTACAGATATAATAGTTTAGTCTTACTTTCCAAAAGATAGAAGACATTTTTTTGTTGTACAGTTTTTTTTTAAAATATGGTCATTTACTTTCTTATACTCTTGTATTTTACAGGCTGGTCTATTTGTATATGACATATTCTGGGTTTTCTTCACGCCAGTTATGGTCAGCGTTGCAAAATCATTTGATGCTCCAATAAAGGTTAAAACGTTAGCTGAATGAAATGGAAATTTCTTTGTGCATATTTGTTTGAGTTTTAATTGTGTATTTAGTTCGATATTAGACAAAAATTATAATAAATTTCTTCATAATATTGTCATTCAAATTATTTTGCAGCTTTTGTTCCCCACAGCAGATTCTGTAAGGCCATTTTCAATGCTTGGACTTGGTGATATTGTTATCCCTGGTAGGATGACTCTTCATTTATGTATTGATATAATACAGTTCAGTTTTTAATTTATATCTTGTACCAGATTTTGTAACGTATGTTTAGAAGATTTTGAGAAAATGGTTTTGGAAAAGATAAAGGACTAAATGATTTTGACGCATGTAAAGTAAGTCTGCATTTCACTTTGCAGTCATGTTGCAACTCAAGTGAATTTTCTGGGCTTAGTGTGGAAAAACATGTTTAAACTGTGTGGTTCTCTAGAGCCTGTAATATTACTAAAATAAATGGATGCCATAGAATGGAATAGAGATTAACTCCCATGTTCCTCCTTCTTGGTTGATTAGATTAGCGAAGATAGAGGAATATTAAAGGTCATGAGTGTTAAATTTTATTATTATAACCCCCCCTATTTGTGGAGGAACAGAAAGTGAGAGTTTGAGGGTGTAGCTCTTTCAGGTTTTCTCTTCCCCTACACGAATTTTTAAGCTTCCTTATAAGGAGACTTGAAGCTAAATTTCAAAATAAAAAACACTTGTGGTGTAATTATCCCACTCCCCTATTATATCAAATGTCTTGTTGGCGTTATAGTTAAGTGACATTGTTCTGACCCTTATTTTTCCCATTATTATGAATAACTTCTTTGTTGCTCTAAACTCTTAAATTTGTTGAGTTTGCCTAACTGATTAAGAGTGTTTTTTACATATTTGTTGCATTCATAAATCCAAATACCATGTTTAAATGGTAGGTCAGATATAGTAGACACAACTTCGTGTTTTTGCTTGTTATTAGTTTACAGTTACAACTTTGAATTAGAGTGATAAATAAATATTATCCCTAGCTGTATGAACATCTTTGACAATAAAGAAGAAAAAGTTTCTCTATAATAATTTGGTTGTTACTTGTTACTTCTATTTATTTGGTTTTGCACTACGTATTTTTTTCCTTCAGGTATTTTTGTAGCACTGGCTTTGCGGTTTGATGTGTCCAGAGGCAAACAGCCCCAATATTTCAAGAGTGCATTTGTAGGATACACTGTTGGCTTGGTCCTTACAATTATTGTGATGAACTGGTTTCAGGCTGCACAGGTAACTGATCTGTTTCATGTAATTTTTTCTTTTATAGGTTTGTGGGATGTGTGTTGTACTAACTAGTCACTCATGCCAATTACTATTCTAATTTCTAATACATGGCTGGCTGAACTTGTACTACCATGGATTTTTGGTGATGAAACTCCTATACTGATTTTTGTCCTTAATTGTTTTCCTTTTGGTAGCCTGCTCTTTTGTATATTGTACCTTCTGTAATTGGATTCTTGGCTGCTCATTGCATATGGAATGGTGATGTCAAACAGGTTTGTTTTCTTTGCTTATATTTTCTGTTTCTTCGTTCTCATATCAATGTTAACCCATCCTTTTTTATAGGTCAAGTGTGTTTCATTATTAGTTTCGCTCGAGTATAACGCTACTTCACTTGTATTACATACCTACCATGTATAATGAAAATATGCAAATTTGATTTATCACGTTTTGAACTCTTTACCCCATCAATGTATCATAGGATGACCATTAATATTTCTGTAAAACTTTTGACAATTTTTTTATTAGGAGGAGCCGTGAAAGTCACTAATATTGTGGATTTAGTCATTGACAATAGACTAAAACTTAAATCCTTTAGAATATTAATTGACATGATCGTTAGCACCTGTTTTCCACTAACTATATATACCTTTAACTAGTTTGTTGAACAACCGTTTTCACATTTAAAGCTGTCCATGTTTAGTTTATGAATACCAGCAATTTAAGAAAACTGAAGATACATGGATGCACAAGATGAACTTCTGTTTTCTACCTTCTAAAAGAACTTCGCTTTGTTATGAACAGTTTTAAAAGATTCATGCAATATCTTTTGTTGCAATGGATTATGACTTTGTTTTGGAAGTCATGGATATATGATTTTTTATTTTAAATAGTTACGAGTTAAGACTTGAAGATGGTTAGGATTTATGCGTAACATGTATTCTAACAGTTTTTCATACTCTATCAATGTAGTTGTTGGAGTTCGATGAGTCAAAGGCTGCCAATTCACCTGAAGAGGATGACAAGTCTAGCAAAAAGGTTGAATAAGTTGAAGCTTACCAATACTTCCTAGTCAGAGAAGAAATACTGTTTTTTTTTTTTCTTCTGAAAACACCGTTACATTAAAAGCTAACTTATTCAGCAGCACCCCTCTGTAACTGATTTGTGATTTTAAAAAAATATATTAGTTTTATTTTTCAAATTGGTATTTTGCTTCTGTTCTCGGTACCCACATGCATTATGTTTTTTGATTCTGTGTTAAGTATTGCATGTTATTCCTATGCTTCTGCCGTGTTTTTCTGGAAAACTTATTAACCAATTTAATGTTTATCTTTATCTAAATTGCATCCATTACAAAAAAAATTAGCCTAAGAATGAAAATGACAGTTTCAGTGGTGTTCTGTAAATAATTCTGAAATCCAATGTCTAGTTATATTCTGTAGGATCTGCAGTTTTTAGTTTATTTCGCATGAGTTTGTTTACTTGTAATAATTTTATACGTATGAAGCGTACAAAATAATCTTGTATAGTGCATGCACCATGTTTAATTAGACGTGTCTTCTACCGCATATTAGTCAAACTATTTCAGGCTTAGATGATTTATTAACTAGGACGCGTTTGTTCACAGATTAAGGTTGAAGTTTTAGCAGTTGGAAGTTGTTACTTCCTAAGCCGTTAAATAAGTCTTGCAACTAAAGAAATATTTGCAATTCGCGGTCAAAGAATTTCTTATATGCTGACACATATTAGTTAATTTCGTTGACATTTCTAGTTTGTCTGCTTTCACCATCTTTGTTAATTTACTCCATCTCTTTATTCAGTTCCTTTCTCAACAATTAAGTTCATGATTGAATTTAAAGTTTTAATTTAAGTGTAAGATAAATTTCAATTTCAGGCTGAGTTTGCAAATCTAGTGATTTTTCTAAAATAAGATTTTTCAGAAAAAAAAATATTGTGAAAACGTGCTTTAAGAGCTGTCAAATATGTCACAAAAATATGTTTACAAATGTTATTTTTTATTGTGCAAACAAGTATTATAAATGAATTTGTCTCCTTTCTCACAACTTATTTTTCTTCAAAATATCATCACCATCTATTGTTTAATTCAGCTTAAATGTAATGTATACTAATACTTATATATAAAAAAGAGCTTACCTTTGTTAAATTTAAAAGAATTTTCATATAATTTTTTAACAAATTTCAGTAGAAATTAGTAGTAAGCAACAAATTGTTTTAAAGTGTTATCAGTATAGAGATATAATTGAAATATATTATTTAATGATTTTTATCTTTGACTAAATTAAATTTGGTTTAAAAATATATTTTATTTTTTAATTATAAAATAGATTAATGTATGAAATTATAATTATTAGTTGAATTTCATTTTTAACGAGTGGGGATGATTAAAATTATTAAGGTAGTTCGCTAATTCTGTCAATATTTATATAAAAGTATTTTATATACATTGTCTTATTATTTCCTTAAACAAACTTTAATGAAATGTAAGACCCGGATTATTTATGTTACGAGTTCTCGTTAAATGGAAAATTAGTGTATCTTTTGAAAAAAAAAATCATAAATAATTTTAAAAATAATTTATTGTTCCCCAATTTTATTTTATTTTTATCTTTCTAACCTTCTAATTATTCTACCTCATTTCTAAACTTCTAAATAATCTACTTTATCTACCAGCTTAACAGACCCTACACACATTTTTCTTCCTTATCACCATTTTTCTCTCTCTCCATATTCTCTTCTCTCCCCCTCTCTTAATTTTCTCTCCCAATCTTCATCTATTTTAGAGTCTGATTGGACCACGTTGTAGCAAAGATATTAAGGAACATTTCTACCCGATCAAATTTTTAAATAGAGTAAGTTCATTTTTGCTCTAAAGTTCCTTTGTTCTCTATTTTTCCTTAAGATTTAGTCATTAATCTTGGTGGGGTCAGTTGAGAAGTTTAATCCTCTCAACTTATTCTACTATAAACTGAATTTTTGTTCTGTTTGGATAACTTGCATTAGGACCGTAAATCTTGAAGTTTATCCAGACCGTGAGGAATAAAATTCTAGAAGTTGATTGGAAAGCAAACAATTGAGGTAAGAGAAGCTAAATTTAATTTTTAATAGCACCCTAGGATAGAAGATCTGAATGCGGAAAGGACGTGGTCCCAATATTGAATTTCTCTTGTAGGGGTGTTATTTGTTTATATATTGTGTGTTTGTTTATATATTATTTAAACTTTATAAATATTATATTTTGATAGTTAAATATTGTTTTTGACGTTGGAAAATTTTTGGAATGATATGAATTTTTAAATGTTGTGATTGAATGATATGTATTGTATACGAATGATGTAAATTGTATGAAATTGATGTCATATATTTGGGATAATGTATGAGTTGTTGTTTGATGGCACGTTAAGTATGAAAAGCTTATGTTTAACGGAGATCCTCTGGCTTCACTAATGATCTAAGTCAGGTAGACTAAGATATTAGGTGGTGAGAAACTGAGAGGGAGTTCATACACACCGAGTCCCATTGTAGACACTCGGTATTTGATGTTTGAGCTTACCCTGATCCTTTCTATTAGATTCGTTAGTAATCTTTGGGTCAGGTGTTAGTCTCTGGTAGGGGCATACTTAATGATTCTTCCGGAAAACGAAGTGAGATTGAAATGTAATCCAATGATTGTGATTGAAAATAGATCCATGTGTGGTCGATATGAATGATGGAATTGGTATTGAAATTATACATGAAATTACTAAAGAAATGTTTATAAATTATTAGTCTAAATTGGTTTTATTTCCATGAATTATGTTATGGATTTTTTTTGCATTAGCTTACCCTTGCTTTTCTTGTTGTGTTTGAACTGCGATGACTGTACTACGTACACGAGCAGATGATCTTACAGGTGTCGGAGGGTTTGAAGAGCTTTAGGGTGTTGATTTTGAAACTTGTATTGTAAATATTTATATTTCTATATGTCCTAATCACGTATTAGGAATGTTTTGAAAAACTTTAAGCATGTATAGAAATATGTAGAACCAAAATTTAAATAGTTAGATGTTATTTTCCGGGATGTTACACTTTATATATAAGATTTTTAATGGATAATTTTTCACAATCAACTACACTACAAAGTAGGTAGCAATGAGTAAATTAAGATAGAATGATTCTTTAAATCAAGATAGAATGATTAAATTTTAATCAGAATACGTTCTTGTTTTCCTTATCGACAATCCATGTGTCTTCATCTATTGAAAAATAGGAATGTAGTGATAATTTGAACAAGTGATATTGGTAGTGCATGTTGAAATTTGGAGGTTCTATTACCTTACTTGGAGTTTTTGGATACTAAGGTTGTTGTTCTTATAAAGCAAGTTACTTATATATAAGAAGAGTTAATAATTTACATTTTTTTCTATTATTTTAGTTAGATGTGTTAGAAATGTGTTGTAATGTTGAAGAGTTGATTTTGTATTGAAGTTGAAATATTTGAAATTATGCTAGAATGCATCCATTCATATTACACTAATTGTTGCTAAATTGTGAGTTTGAAGTAGTAATAATTAGTTTGAGATGTTTTTTCAACAAAACGAAGTTAAAAATGATTTGAATGTGATGTGTTTAAACTTGCTAAAGCTGATAAAAAAAGAGTTAAAATGAGATATTTATTGTTTTATTGTTACTTTTGAAGCAAACAATGAAAAGTTGGAGTTTATTACTCAAATAATAGTCGTGATACTTCAACAATGACCTATGAACTATGAGACTCAGACACTTATCTTAAATGGCGTGTCCGTGTTGGATATACGTATCGGTGTCGACACACGTATGAGACTTGTAAAACACTTATTGGTGAATTATTCAATTCAAAAAATATTTATTGCATTTATGAAAATTCTAGCACGGTTCTAACACAATTTTAAAAATATAAATACAATGATTTTCTAAAAACTTAAATTTATTGTATAAATTTTTATTATGATTATAAAAATAAATAACAATTTCTTTTGAACCACTCATAAAAAACATCTTCCTCCCAAAAAAAAATATGAAATATACTTATTGTGCACATAAATATTTATTGTCAATTTATATAATTCATAATTATATAATATATAGATCTATATATTAGAATCCTTCATTTTAGAAATTATACGTATATCTGTATCTATGTTGTATTTGTGTCGGACTATGAGAGAGTAAAGTTGAAACATTACATATATTGATAATATAAAGTTTCCAAATAATAATGTTTAAGATTATACGTATATGGTATTTTAAAATATATATTTACATATATATATTATATTTGTCACCTTAAGTAAAATTACTCAATTTATTAAAATATGTCTGTTTGCATGAACCAAACACCTCATAGTCTAAAAAAATACCAATGATTAGACAGAAAGTATTTAAAATGGAAGATATTAGGTATAAGATAAATGTTAACCGTAAGGACAAAAAAAGCACTTTTTTGTAATTTAATATCTCTCTAACATGAATTTTAGTTTTTGATTAATTTCTTAATGATCATCTAAGAATCCGTTTTCCATTCTAATTATAAATATCTGTGGAATTAATTACACATGTTAAAGTTACAATTATTTTTTCATTGTTCAAGGATTGCAAACTTGAACACAATAATGAAAAGTAATAATTTTAGTACATGCGTCAGCACATTATTATAATGTGAATCTTGGGGAGGACGCAACAAAAGTACTTTGTTGTCAACGGCAATATAAATGTTATGATGTTACCTCTTATCTTTTAAAATGTTATATTTTCAAAAATATTTTATTTAATTATCATATTGTTATGTAAATAGGAAAAGAATAAAATAAAAAAGTATAGATATTTTATCAGAAAATAACTTTAAACAACACTTAAAAAATCAGAAGAAGAGTATTTACAATGCTATATAAGGAGAGAAATAAGTAAAATAGGAAAATATGCAATTATTTTATTAAAATCAAGAAAATTTATGATATTTTTTCTGTTAAAAAATATTATATTAATATCATCATTTATTGTTCTTGAGTTCATTTGTTTCTTCAATTATTTAGCTATTTTATTTTTTGGTCCCATCGAATAAATTTTGGAAATCTTATAGTTTTTACAATATATTTTTCTTAATTCATGTTCTTAAAGAAAGTTTAATTAAAATATGAATTCCCAAAGTGAGTGTACTTTCTTGTACTATTTGCGGTAAACATAAACATATTTTACAGATTAAAATAATGGAAATAATTTATAAAAATTAAAAAGTAAAGTATTATATATATATATATATATATATATATATATATATATATATTCTTCCTCAGCCGTTTTATTTTTTGCTGTAAACAATTTTTTTTCTGATTTTTTATTTTTTATTTTATTAATACAATGGAGTATTTTGTTATTTCATATGAATTATTTAAAAAGTAGAATTATTTTTTAATTTTTTAAATTAATATTAAGGGACAATTTTTATATGAAAACTAACTTTCTACTCTTTCGTTAATTCCTTATTTTAAGGTAACAATTCAAAAAAAGAAAAAAAGAACATATCATTGTCCCCCACACTAAATCTTACATATTAAATAAAATAACATTCATTTTTAATCACTTTCTCCACTTCATTTCAAACAACTCTTTTTTTTTTTTTTTAAAATCATCATTCTTTTGTATCTACTATCAAGCGAATCTTAACTTTACGTGAACATCATCACACCCTCCGTTCCCAAAACCACTAATGAAAGAAGAGAAACTCAAATTAGAGGAGAGGAAAGGAAAAATTGATTAATCAATTCATCATTTTTCTTGAATATGTTATTTTTTAATTTTTAATTTCGATTTATCCAAAATTATTTATATATGCATGTTAAATTTTTATCATTGTAATTTTTAAGAAGAGAAAAATGCAAATATACGTAATTGTATATGTGTTTTTGCTAATATATATATAAAAGAAATATGTTTTAAGTTAAAATTGAAATAAAAGAAGTTAAAATTTCTCTTTCACCACAATTGTTGCAAATCTTTTTTTTTTTTTTTATTACCGTCCTGACTATAAAAGTAAAGTTTAAATTTGTTCAAGTCAAAACACAATATAAAGTCATGAAATTTTCAATAATGTAATTTATAATTTTTACCAATCACGTGGAAAACGTGGATTGTGCATTATCCGCGTTATTCACAATGTATAGTTGGGATTTTTTTTTTATGCTCTGAAAAGTTTAGATGTGAAAGTTATTGACATCATCATATTTCCGTTGCAAACTTAACTCATACACCAATGGTTAATATCTTTTGAAACCTTCTTCAGGATAAGGTTAAAAAAATAAGCTTTAGTTATACGTCACATTGAAGTATGTAATATGTCATCAAAATTGTTAATGTTAAAAGACAAATATGAATGCAAGAAAAAACATTAATTCAATGGTTGTGTTGGATGTTTTGAGTTCTGGGTTTTAATAAAGCACATTTATCTTTAGGTCTTAATTTCATGAAAAATGATGTTTTGACATTTAATAATTACTTCACAATCTCATTTTAAACTAGCCTGGTGATTTGTAATACTTTTTTAATAGTTACATTAACAGCTAAACATTTTAACATCAAAACATACTCATATATATTAAAAGCAATAACAATTATAATATATATATATTTTAATCTTTAATTCATCTATACAATAAATATTGTTCTTGCTGGTTGACTTTCTTATCGGTTGACTTGAGTGGAAAGCTTTGCTCCTAATCTGTCTCCTCAGGATTTTGTTCTGCGTCTTCTTGTTGCACTGGAACATGACTCTGTTGGGACAGAGGGGCTCTACCTATTGATCACACTCCGACGATCAAGTCAGTGAGAGCTTATGAAAATAAGATAAATACCTACATGCCTAGACCGAGGTTCCGAGATCCCGAGCATTCCTGCCAAGTACACAAGCCCCCAGGCTCGAGCTGAGCTTGGGTAAGCGAAAAGGCTTTCAAGTGCTTTGGTGGCTGACTTGACAGTTTCTCAATGGGTAGGTGTGGCGCAGTATACGAAGCGTTTATGAATTGACGTCTAACCACACTAAATCCCAAGCGTACATGTGGCACCTCCATCAACGGTGGGAAAGCATTGCCAATATTCCATTTCCCTTTGAAATTCCCACTCCTACTCCACTATTCCATTTCCCCAAAAATCTCTAAAACCCTTTCCTCCTGTTTTCTTCCTCATGCAATCTTTCACTCTTTAGAAAACTCCTCGCACTCTCAAACTTCTTTCTAGAGCCTTTCCTTTTCCTCTTGCACCATCAAGATCTTCTACAATAAAGAAAACTTCTTTCTCTCACCCACTTATCATAACAAGTATTTCCTCTTTACCATTCTCTATCATCGAGCATTCATTTACCGATTATACTGTCTGGGTTGGGATTTTTTCTGGATTCACCATTTTCTGTTGGTGATTATTGCTTACTTGTTGATTGCATTGTAGGAACTTAGAACATGCTCTTATTTTATTCTTAACTTGCTCATATTGCTAGTCTGAACGATGTTTGTATCTGCTTTGCGTTGTGTTTTTGTGTTCTAGATATAACTTGCAATGGACTACAAAACCTTGTATCCTTGGGCACCCCAAAACCTTTTAGATGAAAGCTCTTCTTACACCTCGCATGAGCTTTTTATAACCCAAAGAAAAAGTGATTGTCATTTTGGTAAAGAGGATGATAGACTGAACATAGTTCCGTGTATGGAGGATGAGCCCATATGCTACAATGAATCCTTGGACCCTAAGGGTCCATTATGTTTCTTCTACGCAACCGTTTTCAAAAAAGTTCTTTTGCACCTTCCCTTAACCATTTTTTAAAAAGAGTTGTTGATCAAGCTAAATGTGGCTCTTGCCCAGCTACACCCAAATAGCTGGACATTGATTCGTGCCTTCTCCATTCTCTGTTTCCAGCTTGGCATTTCGTCGACTGTGAAAGTTTTTCTTTACTTTTTTTAGGTCAAGCGCTTGGGCTGCCAATTGTGGGTGTCTCTCAATGGTGTATCTGGAAGAGCTTTGTTCACCCTCTTCCAGTCTTCATATAAAAACTTTAAAGGTAAATTTCTAAAAATCTGATGTAACAAATGGAATCTGACCCTTCTGGACGGGTTCCCTTTATATTGGACTAAAGAGCCAAGATTCCAGGGTGCTTGGTGCCTGGAAGACCTGCCCCTCTCAAATCAGGAGGTTTGCAAGTTTCTGTCGAGCTTGAAGGTTGTCTTTGACACCGCCTTCCTTCTAAGAAAAGAGTTCACTCCTGGTGCTTTAAAGACTTATACTGGTATTCTCCATTCCTACCCTTAGTGAGACAAACCTTTGCTTTTTGTACTAACCATTCACTTGTTTTCTTTGCAGGAAGGATGTTGTCCAAATTCAACAAGAGCTAGAGGAGGTGGCCAAGAGGATGAGGGTTGTTGCCAACGTGCTCAAGGATTCCTTAACGCAAAAGCTTAAAATTGTTGCCACCACCACCCAACTGACGACAAGGAAACCACCTCAGAGCTGGTCTTTACAAGAAAGAGGAAGGTAATCGTTGCCCTTACCGAGCACTCTCATTTGGATGGGCGTTCTCCCTCTCACAATGTTGCTCCCTCTGAAGGGCAAACTATGCCCCAAGATATGATGGTTGTCCGAGAGGGCGAAATAGAGAGCTCTAAAAGAAGAAATCTATGGAACCCACGCCTTGACGCTCCCACATTCCTTGAGGAAGTCCTGCTGTCTGCCGAAGAGAAGGAAAGGCTTATGACGCACAACGAAAACCACTTGGTTCGTGAAGCCATAAGAAAATTCGACCAAGCCCTTGCCACAAGTTGCTTGGGTGCTGCCAAAATAAAAGAGAGGAAAGTAACAGAGGACTTGAAAGCCCAGGAGATCTCTGAGGTCCGCAAAGAGATGGAACTCTTGCAAAGTCAGCTTCAACATACCAAAGGTTTACAACAAGAAGTTGGGTGACACTTGGCCAAGAATAATCAACAACCTAAACATACCCTCATACTCTCTGACTAGTGCAGATTTATATTTGCCATCCAAGCACCACAATCTATATATGCAATAAATTTAAATATAATTTAAAACAAAACAAAAAAATCTACTAAAAACAACTTCTAATAAAAACAAATGTTGTTCTTTCCATCCATATCACTAATGTAAGTTTTGATATAAGAAAATACTAACATATTTTTTTAAGATTTTAGAGAAAAGTTTGAAAAACTTTTCAACTTAAATAATAAAATATTTATATTTAGTATCAATTAAATTAATTCTACTTCTATGTTAAATGTTTCCTTACATAATAAAAACCATATATACTTTAAGACATGTAATGGAATATGAAAATAAAAGTTTGTAATCTTTAAAAGAATTTTTTTTTTATTTTAATATTTTTAGTCCTGTAATTTTTGTATTTTTAGTCTCATAAAATTTATTTTGTTATTTCAATACTATATTCTAGTATTTTGTTTTTTATACATAAAATTAAACATGTTTAAATAATAGTTGTTTAAAAAATCGATATTAAATATTATTTACAAAGGCAAAAAATTATAAGTAACTTTCCCTATTTTCAATATTTTTATTAAATATAAATAATCTTTTATTATATGCGTAAAAAAAAACTAATACTTTTATTATATTAAATTAATTTTAAAATTATAATAATTTTAATATTAAAAAACATGTATGGCTACAAAAATAATTAAAAAGTATTATTACACTATTAATGTATATGAATGTGTGGAGAGAATATTTGTATTATCTTTTATTATTTTTCATATATTTTAAATTATGCATGATTTTGAAATATTAGAACTTTGTGTGACAGCTACCAAACTCGAACATTAGATTCACATTTCTTACAACAAACAAGATGTGCATTTAAAATAATAAATTAATGCTTTAAAGTCAATGGTTTAGCTGGTCAAAGTACGGAATAATCTGTTTTTAAAAAAATATTCTCTCCCATTACTCCTTCCCTCACTATTTTTTATACGTCTTTTAAATTTATTTTATAGAACTTAAAAAATAGAATAATTTTTTTAGTCTAATAAAATAATTATACATTTTATTATTATTTCCATTTATTTCTCATCTAATATAATAAATATGTGTATAGATTATTTAAAAATTATTACAAGGATTAAAATATGATAGAAAAAAATTATAAATACATTATTAAAATTATAAAAATAAAGAAACAATATCATTTCCTTTCATAATTGTGACAAAATAGAAAAAACGAGAGTGTAATATTTCACGATTTAATTACATTTGGATTGTAAAAAAATTCAAAAGAGAGGCATAAGAAGTAATAAAATAAAATAATTTAGTGAACTAATTATATATCAATTTAGAAATTATTTATTAATAATAGAATTTAATTTAGATATTAATAAATATTTTAGTATCTAAAATTGTATTTAATTTAGTCAATACAATGACTAATAATTTTTTGTCTCTAAAATTAATTTTTATTTAATGTTTTTCTTGTGGTGAATGTCCAAATAGATAATTATTAATTTTTAATATGTATTTAAATAATAAAGTATAAAATAATCTTTTTAAGTATTAGGTTTCATCAAATACAAGTGTCTAGTTTTGATTGACAGTCACAAGTTGTGTAGTTAAATAGATATAAATGTTATTTGTTGTGTGTTTCGTACCGGCACAAACTTTCTAAGAGGTGGTTTGTTTGATAGATGCACAAACATCTTGTTGTTTTTGCTTCTTTTGATAAGTGAAGTCTATATGAGACAATAAGAACACAACATTAAGCTAACATTATACAATTTAAAATATTTTTTATCCTTTTGATTCAAAAAACTTTCAAAAGGACACTCCTCATGTTGATCAATAGCTTAAAAGAGGGAACATATCTTGTATCTGTCTTAGAACATAACTTTGTTTTTTAGTTAAAAACCCTTGTGATCTTTTGATCAGACATATGTAGTCAAACATGTTTTATCCAGGAGTGGTTGTATTTTAAACAATATTTGATTTTTAATCAAGAATAGTTGCGTTTTCAAAAAATATTTGATGATCTAGTTTGGAGTGATTGTGTTCTAAATAATGTGAGGTTTTTAGTCAGAAGTAACTACGTTACATATAATACTTGAATTTTTAATCATGAGTGTCTATGTTTCTAAACAATACTCAAGTTATTTTAACCATGAGTGGTTGAGGTCCAAACAATACTCGTTTGTATCTTCACAATATTAGTATGTTTAGTGAAATTCAATCAAAGTTGATTAAGAACTAAACATATTCTGAATTTTACCGACAAATCAGTGTACAAACATAATATAAATTTTCTCTCTCCAATATTTCTATGTTTCATGTTATTTAAGTGTATTCAATAACAAGAGATTTATGAAAAAGTCTATTAAAAAGTATTTTTTTGATAGTGCGATCAAGTAGAAGTTGTTTAATGACTTTTTATTAGACGCATAATTTGATGTGAGTTGATTTGAGGATTGCACATTTTCGAGGTTGCACTTTTGTTTATGATTTTTGGATTAACAAATATGATGATAAGCTCAAAGAAGATTGTCACTGAAAACGAACTTAACCAAATGGTTAAGTAAGTGTGAAGGTTCTCTTTTAGAGAGCAAAAGAGAAAGCAAAATTATAGAGTGAAGATGATGATGTTTGTGGAATGGAACAAAGCAAAAAGGAAACGATGGATAAGCATTATGACCGAATAGTAAAAGAAGAAAACAATAGCACAAATGAAAAGGAATTATGGAAAGCGTAATAGAAGAAAGCAAAAGAGAAAGATGATAGAAAGCTTATGGAGTCGAAGATGGATCACGTCACTTAGAAGGATGGGAGCTTCCAAAATGAGTGGTGAACAGTCGTCACTTGAAGTATGCTCTTATAAGATAAGACCTAAGAACTTTAGGAGAACAAATCTCACTAAACACTCAAGCAGAGTTTCTTTTCTATATTCAAATTCAAGGTGAAAATACAAGAGGCAAGGCACCCTATTTATAGGAGAAAGTGCCTTGGAGGACAAGAGAGAGGGAGAGGGGCAGCCAAGGCTAGACATTCTATAAACTAGGTCAAGCCTTAGTGTGCGACCCAAGCTAGGTCTTTCCTTTTAGAATCTAGGGTAAAATGTGACTATAAGGGGCAATCCAAATTCTTTTTAGAAGCTAGGGAAAGTTAAGCTTGACTCAAGTCCAATTTATGCTAAGTACACCCTAATCTATTGAAATTAAAAACAAAGAAATTAGTTGGTACTTAGCTCAAAACTACTGACTATAGACTGATCCTGATCTAGCCATGCATCCATTGTCATATTTCTGGTCATCCTTCTGGAAGGTTGGACTAACTTAGTGGTGACTCTATCTTTCAGGGTTCTATCACAATTCTTATCGAATTTGCTTTAGAATGTCTTTGTCTTGCTTCAACTTCATTTCACTATATCTATAAAATAGAAATTTTCAAAAATTTCAAATAATTATTAAAATATAATTCAACTATTCATTTTTGTATTTTTTTTATCTAATTTTACAATTTAAAATTATTAAAGCTAATAAAAATTGATAAGATCTGAATAAAGAAAAATAAAAATAAAATAATTTCTTTAATATTTTTACTATCGATTGATTTTAGTTTCATGTTTTTCTAAATAATTTTCCACCGTAATTTAAATTATAGTAGTCTTTTATTCCTTCACCAACTCTCGCTTTTATTTAGTTGTCATAACTCAATTATAACAAAACATACTAATTTATTTTTTTAATAGAAAATGTTTATATACATTTGGGATAAATTTATGTATTTTTTTCATAAAATAAAATGTACATGTTTAATAAAAGGTAGTTTTGCGATTTTTTACAAAGGTGTAATTATTTGTAAAATTTATGTAGATGTCATATTTTAAAAAAAGTATAAAAATAGACAAATCTTATTTTGTAAATTTAAATAAAAAGTGGTGTTTACAAACACAATTTTAAGGTTATATATATATATATATATATATATATATATATATATTAATAAAGTTGTATTTTATAGGTCATATTTTTCTAAAATGGTGTTAAGAAACATTATTTACAATGATTCATTTACGAAAGTATTAATAATATATAAAGTTCAGTTCTTGGTGTGTTTTTTCTTATAATAGTTTTAAATGTAAGGTTATTGGGATCATATTTTTATTATTATTTAGTTATAAATAATAAATAAGTAACAAGGTCTATGACTAGATAATGATAAACAGACAGATAAATTGATTCCATTAGCATATGTCACTTTCGTGATCAAAGAAGAACTATATAATTAAAATTAGAATGACATACATGAAAGAATACAAGTTGACATGATTTTAAAAATAAAAAACATTCAAAAATAATAATAAAATGTGTTTTTTATTTTTGTACTATATATTAATATTACATGTGAGTGGATGTACAATTGTTGGCGTGTCGGTGATCTCCAAATTCCTTTAAACTTCATTCCTGGAACACTGATGTTTTGTGGTTGGGTACCTGCGAAAGTACTTGATTTATGGACTTTTACTTTTATGGACTGACTATCAGTTACTAACTAGCGATTCCTTAATATCAGGGATGTCAGCTGAGTTAATCAGTTATTTCCGTATATTTTGATATAGTTTTTGACTCGTTCAATACTAATTATAACTTACTTATTTATTACCTTCTTTAAATAGGACGATCGATTATAGGAATCGAGATTGGTCCATCCTGGTACAATCTTAGAGAAAAAAAAATTAACACTTTAAAACACTACTCCAATAAAAAAAACATAAAAATTAAGATAATTTTAAAATCATATTTCCAAGAACTAACTTCTTTATTTTAAATTTTTACAACTCTATTTATTTACTTCCATAATTTTCTCAAAACTTACCTATTTACTAAAAATCCACAAATAATTGTATGATTAGTTGATTCTAATGTAATTATATATTTTTGTAACACTAGTTATTTTTTAATTATGAAAATAGATTTAAATTAATGAAAATTGATTAATTATTCAAGACTTGTGTTTACGTGGAAAGGAAAAACAATTTGGAATTGAAGTATGAGTAAGGTGTCTTATGATCTTATCATGTTATGAATCTTTCATTATTATACAACTGTCAAACGAATATTCACGAACAGATCTGAATCAGAAAAAAAATATTAAACATATCAATTATCATGTTCATCCTAATTCTCAGTATAATATAATATATTAATTTTACTGACGCCAAATTAATGTCGGTCAGATCCCATATGATTAATATTAATTATACAATTAACTACTAAATGTTTATCAAAATATTAGTAAATAATTTAAATATTATTATTATAAGAAATTGTTGATTTTTTTTGTATGAAAAGGAATTGGATAAAACATTATTTCTCTTATTACTATAATAGTATATTTTAATTAATTTACAATATATAATTGAGAATATTTAACTAACTATTGAATAGTATAATTCTCAATAAATTAAGAATTGCACTATCATTAAACATATTGAATATGAATCTAATAGACACTAATTAATAACATGTATTCTTAATATAAGCAAGGTTGGATGCAAAGATGTTATATTTTAATTTTCAAACTGGGAGAAAAGCCCTCACATTAGACATTGGATCTCAAAAAATTAATCCTGTAAATATAAATCAATAATTACATTAATCTAAATATTAAAAAAACTAAAATGGTATCACTAACCTATGTTTAAGAGAATAATAATAACATCATTTAAAAATAAATAAAATTAGAAATTTAAATTTAAAAACTTCATTACAAAGAAAAATATTAAATAAAAAGTATTTTTAAAGATTAAAAAATAATTAATTATTATATTGATTAAATTAAATATATATTTTTTAAATATTAATAAAGTAATTTTTAAATTAGTTTTAAAATTAGTATTTAATAATTAAAAATATTTTTTTATATAAATAGTGTAATTTTATTTATTATTTTTTGAAATGACAAAAGTTATTTCATAATTAAACAAGTAATATATGTAGAGTACACTTTCAAGTATGATTTTAGTTAAATATAAAGATTGAAACAGTAAATGAGAAATTGTACAGTTATGAAATAATTTTCTTTTTGTCTATTAAATAAATATAAAATAAAATAAAATAATTTAAAATAAAACTAAAATGAAGACACATGTTCAATAATGCAACCCTGTTATTTGGGTCAAGTATTCAATGCTACTGACCTGTCTTTGAAATTTGGAATATAGTTTTGTAAACATTTATCTGTACCTTCATAAACCTCATCCTTCCCACAACAACACACTGAATAATTCTGAATAATTGTACTATGACGTTGCTATAACCCCACATTCTAGAAATGACACTAAACATGATCATGAGATGACAACACCTCAAAAATTATATTTTAAGAAACAAAATACCAAAACTGACTTTAAGCTTCCTCGTACAGACATGTCTTTTGAGTTGTGCAGAGAGAAAACCAATTTCATTCTTCCAGTTTTAACACAAATAATTCTATAACTAATATTGTGTTTCTTTCCAACTATCTATAATGGAGAGAGTGAAAGAAAAGTACTTTTATGTTTATTTCAATGATTTTGAAGATGAATGGGTGGATGGCGTGAGAGTTAGAATTATTATATTTTATCTAAATATTTTTCATGTCTTTTATTACAATATATAATATATAAAATTAAATATTACATAAATTTTTATTTAATAACTTAAAAAATATTTAATTATACTATTAATAACAACATATATAATAAAAAATTATAAAATAAAATTTTAGTATTAACAAAAACATATATAATTATATAAAATAATAAATATATATAATAATTATTATTTTCATAAATTTTAGTATATTTAATAAATTTATTTCAAATTAACAAAACAATATTTTCTATTATATTTCTTAATTTTTCATTAAAAAATAAAACTAATTATAGATATTATATATTATAAAAATTTAATTAACTCAAATTTAAAAAAAAATCATAATTCATTATTTAAATATTTTTTAATAAGAAGGATAAATTTTTAAACTTACATTTTATATTTTTAAAATAATTTCTAAATTACCTCTCAACTATCATATCACTCACAACAAAAGTCTCAATAAACATCATCACAAATTTACTCTATCTTTCCCCCAATTCAAACAAAGTCACATTTTTTGATAGATCCTCTTTAATCCTCACAAATTCACTCATTTCCTTTCCTGCAAATCCTCCTCACAAATTTACCCTATTTTCTCTCAATTCAAACAAAGACACATTTTCTAATACATCTTGTCTAATCCTTACAAATTCATTCATTTTCTTTCTCGCAAATCTCTTTCTCAATCCAAACACAACTAATTCTTCTGGATAGATATGAATACCAACCTGATAATACGTGATAAATTTTACAGATATTTTAATTCACTTGTGACTAATTAAAATTATAAGTAATATATTAACGAATAAATATCAGTAATAAGTTAATTTTATTTATATACATATTTATTATATATTATTAAAACATAAATTATAAAATAAGATTTAATTTTATAAAAGTATTTTATAAATAAGGTTTAGTCTATTCATATATTATATTATGAATTTTTTTATTTTTAATGTAAAAACTCTATGTTTTAATAAATTATAATTTGTTGTATTGACTGATAAGTCATTATCAGAATCTTTCTTAAATAAAAACAATTTATACTCTAATCCTCAAATTCCAAAACAGTAATTTATTCTTGTTTCTAATTACTAACCCCAACTTTACTCTATTGATCCAAAACGTCAACACCGATGATAAGTTCTGAAGATAGAGAGAAAAGAGAAAAAGTGAGTCGAAAGTTTATACTATGATTGATGTAATAAAAAATAAAATAATATATATAAATATTTTAAAAAATAATTTATATGTAAATATTTTTAAAAATATAAATTAGAGTTAAACAATATTATCAAATAAGAAGTAATATTTTAAATAAGCAATTTATGAAAAAAAATATTTTGAAAAATATTAAAATTTTAATTTTAATTTTAGTTATTTATTTATTATGTAAAAACATATATATTAGTAGAATATTAAATTGAATTATTTTTTTTAATTTTTAACTTTTTTATAATATAAAACATATATTTGTAAAATAATAATTTATTTTATTTAATATTTTAATTAATAATTTATTTTATTAATACTTACATTAAATATGAAAAAAAATCAATTATATGTTTAGTTCTTTACAAATCTAGTTTTTTAATAGCGGATTTTTTTTAATATAAATATTAATTTTTTTTTTGCGTTTTGTATCTTTTTTATATTTATTTTCGTATTAGTATCTCATTTTTTGTTCTCTTGTTGTGTGCGAATAGTTATTCTTTCTAAACAAACACAACGAATTAAAATTGCTACTTCTTTGAATCAAATAAACTGAAATTTGTGGATGTCGCGATGCCGTATCTAAAATTACATGTGTTGTTTGCTAAATTTTCCGAAGCAATCACATTACGTGTATAACTTTTCCAAGATTATATAAGGTTACACGTCTCACCCTGCTTTATATTAAATAAATAAATATAGTTTTTTTAATACAAGTTGTTGTTATTGTCTGCTGTTAATGGATGAGTGATTTTCATTTTTATAATCACTTAAATTTAGCAAGCATTTGTTTTTGTCAAATTTTATTTATACTACAATAAAATATTAAATTAGTTTTTAAATGTTAGTGTGTTAGTTCGAGACATTGTTAAAGTTGGTTTAATCGACTCTCTATTTTTAAAAAAAATTAAAAAGTATACAAAATATTTATACTGTTTGTGTTGACTTTCGATTGATACTTAAACATCTATTTTATTGAAGCGTTAAATTTAGAATTTTCTCCCAAAATAACATTATTTTCCATAAAAAAAGTTCACTAGAAAATGAAGAAAGAAGTAAAAACGGTGTTAGAAAAAAATAAAAAATAAATTTATTTATTTATTTTAAAATTTCACTTTTTAATAACATTATTCATTTTATATAATTAAACTATATACTTATTAACAAAAAGTTATGACTTATATATATATATATATATATAATAAATTATGTATATTTTTTTTTATACAGAAATTCAACACTTATAATTCTCATGATTTTCCGTGTTATTTTAATAAATATGTGCTTCGCTTTTTTTCATTTTTATGGTTTCATTGTTGAAAACAAGCTAACTTGGTAAGTTATATTATATTTCTCTTATAATATAACAATTTTAACATCGTGGACATATTTAATTAACACACGGTTCTTGCTTGCGGCGGGTATAACTTATATAATAATTATGCATACGGAATGACAGAAATATAATAATATTTTTTATAAAGCATCAATGATTGTGCGAACATTGTCAAAGTTAATGCTGGGCTGTCCCCGTCAGATTCACAGTGAGAACATGTATTATGCACTTATATAGTGTGATAGGCACTTCAGACTATCATTAATGGTACCTAATGTTACGATAAATCAATCTGAGAAGGTTATATATATTACTTCAATAAATTCAATAATCTCGTATTGTAAAAATAAAATATTTTAAATATATTTTTCTCTACTAATTCATCAACATATATTTTAAAGATTAAATTATTATAAAATTTAAGTTCTAAAATAGAAAATATACTGAAGTTGATATATATATATATATATATATAATTTTTGTGTATAAAGTTTATTTATGATTCTTGAATTAATATGGTGGTTAGTGGTAGTATGTTTATTTTGTAACATAAACTGGAAAGGTTAAAAATTGAACTTCGAAAGTTAGAATAAAAATTCTTTTGATAATTTTCAAAATAAAGTGTTTTTTAAGTAGGTCTCCTTTCTTGCTATTCAACAAAGTTTAGAGATTGGTAGTTCATTTGTTTTTTATGCGCTTATTTGTTAAGAAAAATGGTTAAGGAGGAGTTGAGGAGTTTGATTATACTCTTCACTGTCGATACTTGTTTTGGAAAATGGAGGTCAAGATGCTCTCATTTAAAGATGGGGATCGAAACACTATTTTTTTCATTCGACTGTGGTTAAAAGACGTAATAATTCTAGTGGTATTCATAGATTACATAGTGATAATGGTGTTATTGAGAAATCCAAACTCATTGAAGATCATATTTTAAATTTTTTATAAAAATCTTTATGTTGAGTCTAATTCTAATGATCAGACTGCCGGTAGTATGAAAGAGTTTATTGCTACTTATATCTCTGAAATGGTTTTATATAAGAAGAATATTATGTTGATTTAATATCCAGATTCTTGTCTTGATAAGCTTATTAACTAAGGATTTTATATATAAAAAAAGAATTTACTTAATTATTTTTTGTTTAACTTTGCTTTTAATCGCTTATGTTTTGTTTACAAAATTGGAAGTTGAAATATTTAAGACCGAGTCACGTTTTCAACAAAAAAAAGTTAACTCAGATTTGAATTGTAGCAGCATCCAACGCATACGTGTTGGATTGGATCTATTTTCTTTTAAAAAAAATATTAATTCAAAATTATTCAATACCGTGTTTACTTACATAAAACAAAATTAATATAAAATACTTTAATATAGTGTATGTAATCGTGAATAATTTTTTCTTTCGTATTTTTCATTTTAATAGAATCTAATTTGACTAAAAAAACCAAGTTAATATCTAGTTACAAATTACAATTCAATAGTTGAATTTTAATAAAAAAACAAAGTTATAGATGAGGCAGAATATTACAACCTTTATTTGAACTAGTTAAGCACATTTGCTTTTAGAATATTATTTCCTTTTCAACAATAAAAAACAGATGAGTTCAAAAGAAGAAGATGGTGTAAGGTATTTTTTTATTTAGATATTAGATATACTAATTATTTGTTGACTCTTATAATGTTGGTATTGAAAACATGAGTGAAAACTGCATCTGTGCCATGTAAGAACACCTCGTGAAGGAAAGAGAAAAAGAAGTATATATAATTTTTTCTTATATATTTAAAAATTTGCAGGTGTTGTTGTATTTGAAAATTCTTTTGTGAATATAATCGAATATTCCTCACATTCGAATTCGAAGTATTGAGGGAGGAATCTTAATTTTCTCTCTGTTAGATCAAAGACAAAAAAATTAAAATATTCTGTTTTAGAGTTATTTGTTAATATTTTTTCTTAATGCAAACATTCAATCTGGCCGAGAATAAGGCTAAAAGCAAAGTTGACCAATCTTCATTCCTTCACGTGACTGTGTTTTTTAATCGAATAAAACGCGTTGGCTTGTAGATTAGATCCATCTATATATAACGTGAATTATATTGTTTTACTGGGCATATGATTTAACCTAAAAAACTTCAGATTTTAAGTCATAATTATAATAAAACTAACATTTATATACTATCATTACATAATTAAATTATTTATTTACTATTTTAAATATTAAATATGTTGAAAAACATTTGATTCGGCCACTTAGTAAGGGAATTCAAAAGTTTGTACAATTTTTTTAAATCCAAATCTTATTTAAAATGTTAAATTTTTACAATGAATTACAATATTATTATTACAATTTTTAACTTATTAACTGTTATTTTTTTTTGTTTCGTGTACTATACTGTCATTTAACATTCGTGTATGTTATGAGTTATTCATTCCATGCATTACGTGAGTTATATTAAGTTCTACAAATTATTTGCCTTGATTACATGAAAAAAATGAAAGTGATAATTTGATTTAAACAATATTTAAACTAACATTTGCAGTCAATATTTTCAATTCATTTTATTTTATCCTTTAAATTATCCAAATTATTGTTTATTCTTCTGTTCCATTTTTACGATAATAGAAATTTAACATATATAAATAATTTTGGATGAGTTGAAATTGAAAATAAAAATATAGCATGTAAAAGAAAAATGAATTGATTAATAATCTCTTTTTTCTTCTCCTCTAGTTTAAGTCTCTCTTCTTTTTCAAATTTTTTCTCTTCTTCCATTGGTTGTTTTGGGATCAGAGAGTGTGATGATGTTCACGTAAGGTTAGGATTCACTTAACGGTAGATACAAAAGAATTGGCTTTACCAAAAAAATAGAGTTGTTTGAAATGGAGTGGAAAAAGTGATTGAAAATGAAGGTTATTTGGTTTGATATGTGAGATTTGGTGTGAAGCCAGATGAGGATGAGGGTATGCTCCCTCTTTTTTTCTATTGTTGCCTTAAAATAAGGAATTAGGGAAAAAGTGAGAAGTTAGTTTGTATATAAATCTATCCCTTAACAATAATTTAAAAAATTAAAAAATATTTTTATTTTCAAGTAATTCATATAAAATGACAAAATACTTCATTGTATTAATAAAATGAAATATATTAAATAAGGATAAAATCGGAAAAAAAAGTTGTTTACATAAAAAACGATTATAAAGAGGAAACTTCTTTATATATATATATAAGTATAGATAAACTTAAAATATTATGAAAAAAACAATTTGCTTAGAACGTTGTGAGAGTGATGACCCATGCCTACACAGGTGTGTAGTCATAACTTCACTTGACAGACAACTTGTTTTTTAAGATTCAATTTATTTATGATGAATAATAAACTATTTAAAATTATTTCAAAAGAAATAAAATTTAAAAGAAAATAAAAACAAAGATAATCTTTATTGGTAGTAAACTACACACAATAATAATGTACTACATAGTGTCGAGAACTATGAAGCTCGGACACTCTTCTTAAATCGCGTGTCCATGTCAGACACACGTATCGGACATCGATACTTGTAGGACATGTATTGGTGAAATGTCAAATTCAAAAAATATTTATTGGATTTCTGATATTTCTATCACGGACTTAACACAATTTAAAAAAAAAATACATTAATTTTCTAAAAACTCAAATTTATTGTATAATTTTTTATTGTCAAATTATATAATTCATAATTATATAATATATAGATCTATGTTCATGTGTCTTACATTTTAGAAATTATACGTATATTTGTATTCCTGTCCGTGTCATATCAATGTCCATGTTGTGTTACACAGGTCGAGAGACCCTAGTAATATTGAGAATGTCTCTAACAAAATGATTGGATAACTATTACAACTAAATATATACTTTGGTGGTTCATGGACAAATTACTTAACTGTCACATTAGCAAATAAATCGTATTTTATGTCAAATTAATACAGAGATTAATCACAAAATTCGTACTAATCTAGATTGTTGAACGTAAAAGTCCAATACATTTTCAGTAGCATTTATTCTTCCATCCATCAGATACTGAATACTATATACAAATAACTTTTTGCAAATATATTTTTTCTTTTAACTCAGTCTGAAAACCAAGATCCTTAGACACTAACACCAAAATATATTTGTGGCACGTACACATTCACAAAACATACAAAAACAAATAAAAAAAATGGACACAACAACATAAATTTTACATCATATATTTGTCATATGTGTCTATAACTACTCTTGGTAAGTTGTAAACTCTTGGTGAACATGTGAGAAATAATTGAAGTAATCTATTATTGTAGATTTGAAAATCACAATAAAATTAGAATTGAAGTAATCTATCATTGATGATAGTAATAACGATTGTCCTCTCCATCCAAAAAATAAGAGGAGAAAACAATTTATTTTGATGATAAGATTTTTCAGTTTTGGGTACGTCAAATTAAGTACTCTAGTCAGTGTCATTTATTCCAAAAATGAATACCCCAAACTTGTTGATACTATACTCACCAATAATAATTATCATATATTTCTATTTCCTTTTATTGGGGTATAATAAACATCTTCTTTCTTAAATATTTTGGTCTCTATTAATTACTTTATTAATGTTTAATTAAATATAATTATTACCAAATAAAAATGTATTATTAATGTAAAATTTACTACACTGCCTATCAATCAACAATTTAAAACAATGAGAAAAAATATTATTTTATTATATTTTTTAGTCATCTTACCTTATTCATGGGTTTTTCATGGTGGTCGAATAATAAATCTTACACGTGGTGAATTTCTTTTCTGTTAAATATACTGTTCATGCAAAATTTTAAACATGTAAAATAGTGAGTTTCAATTATTTTTGGATCTTCATAAATTGAAGCTGGGGTAGCATGGCATAGAATATGAAATGTTAGAAAAAGAGAGAGAGAGAGAGAGAGAAAGAGAGAGAGACACTCGGCGCATACTTCGCTGCTGACAAATCCATTCACTGCAAGAGAATTGCTGTGATCGATCCTTCATTCGTTTTTTTTTTCACGCAATTTTTTTTTCTTTCTATCCTCTTTTTTTTCATGATATTTTGGATCACGCAAAAGTGAAAGTTCTTCGGAGGTTGCTCATTCGTTTTCTCAGGAACAAAAATTACAAAACCGGCGTTCCCCAAAATTGCGTTCCTATAGAATAGCTTTAGTCGATTAGCCAAATTTCAACACCTCTTCTCTTGTTTTTCCGATCGAGTCTTTCTTCCGGTCAAACAGAGACTCTATTGATTGAAGAACAAATTCAATCACCGGAAGGTTTAATTTCCATCAAGGAAAGAAGCATTATGGGATCCACATGGATTGTGTTGTTCTGTTTTGCGTGGATTTTTGCGATGGCTTCTGCAGAAAGAAGCATTATGAAAATGGAGGGGGCATCGTTTAATGTTACCGAAAATCATGCAGAGAATTTTCTCATGAGAGCTGTTAATTTCTTGTGGCAATCTCAGGAGTCAGGGTATCGACACGTGTGGCCGGTAAGTATTTCTTGTTGAATTCTCCGTTTCGTATTTCATGAAGGCAAAGACAACGGGAATTGATTTTGTTTTATTTTGGATGGGGAAAGAGATAACTTCATTTGACCTCTGTAATCTGTTTACTTTGTCATTTTGTTAATTCACGTCTTTTGCGATTGCATCACATAAAGTTATCCTCAAGATTCTATATTATTTTAATAACTTAACATTCATATAACCAATCATATTTGAAATCAGTTATTGAAAAAATGGTTGTAAAGATAATTAGTTTTTATGCAGTAAAGCTATGGAGCAGAAAAGAAAATTTCGAAGTTAATTTAAAAATAACATGATTGAGATAAAAAATTTTGAAAAAAAAACCATAAATTAGAAATAGGTAAATACTACAAAGCTTATATTAAAAAGGCTTTTAACAAATGTTCTGAAACACTTTTTTCAATAGTTGCTTCTCAGCAAAATGTCTGAAATTAATTTTTAAGTTATTCCAAGTACGACTTATGTAAGAGTAAGAATTTTTTGTGATGAACTAGTAATTTCATCATTTATCTGTTTTTTTCTTAAATAATTTTTAAACTGTTGAAACATTTATCATTTTCGTTACTATTTAACATGATTTCTTATATGTTAGTATTATTTAACTGGTTTTTGTTTTTTACTTTAATTATGAACAGTCTAAGAAAGAAATAATATTTTCATGATAAAATATGTGGTTTATTTGAGAAAAATTAAAAATCTAAATGAAAGCAAAGATAGAAGGCAATTTTTTCTTAGTTAAAGAAAAACAAATTGTAGCTGTGTTTACTTTTGTTCTTATTTTTCCCCTCTCGTGTAAACTGGGCATGGAAAAGTTGGTGATTAAGGAATTGTTTGGTTTCTACTGGTGCTAGTTTTGAATGTTGTCTGTTGTGACTGTTAGAAATGATGGCATACCAAGGAAAGGGCAAACTTATGGTGCATCTTATTTTTGCAGGATTTGAAATTTGGATGGGAAATTGTTGTTGGTACTTTTGTTGGGTTCTGTGGTGCGGCTTTTGGAAGTGTAGGTGGTGTAGGTGGTGGTGGCATATTCGTCCCTATGCTCAGCCTAATCGTTGGATTTGATCCCAAATCAGCCACAGCTATTTCTAAATGTAAGATTATACACAAACCTGCTTTAAACTTGATTATGTGTTCTTTAGTTTTTTAGTTTTACGGTTTACTGAACATAAACTATTTGATTACACTCTTACACTTTTTATAAATAAATATTGTGTCTTTTAATCATACTTTTTATTTTTAACTATTCAAAGTCAGCTCTTAAGAACTCTAAAATCATAAAAGAACTAGCATAATATCCTCCAGCAGATATAATCCTACTATTGGTAGATGAATATAAAATATAAGAAAGAAAAAATATTGAAGTAAAGAAAACATTTACATATGTCTTTTTCCCCCAAAATATCATCATATTTATCTTTGGTTTCTAAAAAATATTTGTTAATATTTTGGTTATTGTATTTTTTTATCAGTTATATGTGAAAACCAACGTTGATATTTCTATCCAACTTATATATTATAAAATATATGGATTTTCAATCATTATTTTAATTTAATTTCTGCGATATTTTTTTCATATAATATAATACATAATTCCCTTTTTTTAATATTTTCAAACAGGCTAATTTAAAATAAATAAAATGTTATAGAGACTAAAGAAAAACAAATATTTTACAAAAACTAAAATAAAATACAAGAATTGAAACTAAACAGCGGAAATTTTTACAAAGATAAAAAAATCAAATAATACTGTTTTAGGGCTTAAATAAATTAAGACTATATTTCAAGGATTGAAGTTACATTTAATATTATAGAAAAAATGAAAATTTTAATTTTTTTAACTTTGAAAATCAATGATTTTTTCTCTTTTATTTCCCATTCTTCTTCGGCAAAGCAAAAAGGTTGTCTGATTAATCGTATCATTCTCTATTTTCTTTAGTTTATATTCAAACGCACTATATATGAAAGAGAAATAAAAAAACCTGCAACTTTCAAGAGTCCCACAACCTTTAGTCATGAGGCGTGTAATGTTTGTAACAGGTATGATCATGGGCGCAGCTGTCTCAACTGTTTACTACAACCTTAAGCTGAGGCATCCTACATTGAATATGCCAATCATCGACTATGATTTGGCACTTCTCATTCAGCCAATGCTCATGCTAGGCATCAGCATTGGAGTGGCCTTCAATGTTGTATTTCCTGATTGGATAGTGACAATATTGCTTATTGTTCTCTTCTTAGGTAACAATCATTGTAACTGCGATTTTACTTTGGCACTCATTTTTGTTACTCTAAATGATTTCATTGTCTTGCAGGCACCTCAACAAAAGCATTCCTTAAGGGGGTTGAAACCTGGAAAAAGGAAACCATAATGAAAAAGGTCTTGTTTAGCTTCATTTATATTTTCAGTGCATCTTTTAATGAAATTTTACCATAACAACACAAGAGATCCTACTTGAATAAGATATAAGGTTTATCACACTGAAAACAAATCATACTTTATAATCTAGTTTGGTAAGGAAGAATGAAGTTTAAACTCATTTTCTTACATGGTATAATAATGTATTTTAAGGAGGTTTATTACGTTGATTATATTTATATATAAACGAGAAAAACTTGAAAGATAGAAATCAATAATTTAACGAGGAGACAGTAATGTTACTAACTTGGAGGAGTCTTTTAATACTGGCCATATAATTAACAAGAAGAAAGTACTGTTTTGGTATTTAAGCTGGAATTGATGGCTAACTGTCTGAAATTTTGTATCAATTTAGGAGGCTGCTAGGCGACAAGATTCAAACGGTGAGTTCAGAGACTATTCATTAACATACTCCTAATCTATTAAAGTTTACCGTAACAATTTATTTCTTATATCAGAGTACATGCAACTTTCATTTTCGTGTAGGTTCTGGGGCTGAAGTGGAATACAAGCCTATTCCAGGTGGACCAAATGGCGTCACTGTAAAGGACACCAAGGAACATGAGGTCACTATTCTCTGCTCTAGTGGGTTCTTATGAACGGCAAGGTTTTCATTTTATACCTAATAATGTGGATTCTGCAGGTGACTATCATTGAAAATGTATACTGGAAGGAGTTTGGACTTCTTGTGTTTGTTTGGGTTGCATTCCTCGCACTACAGATTGTCAAGGTTGCTATTTCATATCTACTACCAAAGAATAATTCATACTTTTACACCCTGCAACTTTTCTAACTCGAGACCAATATAATGTGCTATTGACAGGAAACCTATACGACTACTTGTTCAACATTGTATTGGGTACTGAACTTGTTACAGGTAATTCTGTTCAGGTGTTTCCTCCACAGCATTTACTCTTATACAAGTCTGTTAAAAAAATGGTTCCAAATGCCTGTTACAATATCTTGAAACCTTTTAAAGCATGGCTTTTCCATGTTATGCAGGTTCCTGTCTCGGTTGGGGTAACTGCATATGAGGCATCTGCCTTGTTCAGTGGACGCAGAGTAATAGCTTCCACGGGAGAAGAAGGGAAAGATTTCACCGTTCTCCAGCTAACTATCTATTGTGTCTTTGGCATACTAGCTGGCGTAGTTGGTGGCATGTTGGGACTAGGAGGAGGATTCGTTATGGGTCCACTTTTTCTGGAGCTGGGCGTCCCCCCTCAGGTTAGTTTCAAAATAAACTTGGTATGTTTTGTTAGGCCTTGTTGGCGGTGGTAAAGTAAATTTAGATGGAACAATGTTTGTATGAGTAGGTGAGTATTGGAGATACCATTTCATTTTATTGTATAGTAGGTAAGTAAAGCATTTCATTTTATGAAATTTCATATACTATATAATATAGTATATAAATCTTATTAATTTTATAATTTTGGTTTTATAATTTTGAGTTAAGTTTACCGTCTACTTCTTCTTTAGTTCTTAATAGTTAGAGATCTAAATTTAGAACATCTATATGCAAATATCACATAACATTTAATTGAACCCTTACTGATCCTTGGTGAGTGTAGAGTTGAGTTCTGTTACTGAAAGGATTCAACATCTTGTGTGCAGGTGTCAAGTGCCACAGCCACATTTGCCATGACCTTTTCCTCATCTATGTCAGTCATAGAATACTACTTGTTGAAACGTTTTCCAGTTCCTTACGGTTAGTGCCCGAGTGAAAAATGGCATGGGAAAGTGATATGATGCAATTACTCAATTAATTACACTATGGCCTCTGGTTAACCTGTGTTTTGTTAAATGTTGCACAGCTGTGTACTTCACCGTTGTGGCTGTTATTGCTGCCTTCGTTGGACAGCACATTGTGAGAAAACTGATCATCGTATTGGGGAGAGCATCTCTTATTATCTTTATTCTAGCCTCTACGATATTTGCCAGTGCAGTCTCATTAGGTGAGCATCGCATGCAATTCTCTTGGATTTTGTCAAAACTTACTCTGATATGATATGCATGTGCTTATGAATTTTCAAATGTTTTTGGCTCGAATGTTAGGTGGAGTTGGCATTGTAAATATGGTACACAAGATACAAAATCATGAGTACATGGGATTTGATAATCTCTGCAAGTATGGATCATAGCACATTTTGGAATGTTGTTGTGTCGTATTTGCATTATTGGTGAGACCAAATCTCAGCTTCAACTATTGCTCATGTGTCATTTAGGTTGGTTGTTGTGAAATAGTGATGGATTGGGGGATTCCGAATATTCATTTTGTTGATTTAGATTTTTTTTAATGATAACTATTATTTAATTAGAATCCACGTGGATCCTTATAAAAAAAACTACTTCACGTCAAACGAGTTCACTAATAAAGAATATAATATAATATTAATGAAAAATATAGAAATGCTGTAAATGATCAAATGTTGAAATCTAAAAAAAATCATTTACATCTTAAACATAAAATAATCAATATTTCTATTTTACATAAAAATTATTAAATATTAAAATACTAAAAAATAGAAACTATTTTAATTCACTAATAAAATTTTATAATAATAATTAATATTTAAAAATATTATCGATTTGAAAGCTATTCCATTATTCTGTTAATCGGTTTCAACTCATAAATTAATTTGATTAACATACTTTCACGTAGGGGTGATAATGTGGGTTGGCCTGCCCAGTAAAATACAGGTTGGATTGGCTGCACAAGGATAAGAGGTAATATGTGGGTCTGCGGGTAAATCGGCATAAGAATTTTTTTTTTCTTCAAAATGACTGCAAATCTTACTTTTTTACAAATTAATATTGTAAGGTTGAGTTAGACTTGATGTTATTTTTTCAAATAACATCAAAGTCATTAGGAGCTTATTCTAATAAAAAGTTGTTGGACTTATCCAATCACTCCATATCATACTCCTATCAAATCATTTATAAATATTTAGTCATATACCAGAGATAGAACTAAGTCATCAAAGTGTAATAAAGGAAAATTCATTTCATCTCAAAATAAAATCCTTCGATGTCTTAATTCATAATTTTCGTTAATGTCAAGTTTATAAACTAAGTAAAATAATGTAAGGGAAAGTTAAATTTGAAAACATTTGTGAATTTAGGAATATAGTATATTGAGGAATTTGCATTTTTTTTTTTTTTTGAATTTAAGTAGATTCTATTAAACTGTTTTATTAAACTGTTTGAATACTATGTATTTTACTCCACTTAATAATGAAATGAAACGTGGCATTCTTATCATCTTAACTATGTCCTAAATTCTTAATAGTAAGCTATAACGATGATTTTATTGAAAATATTGGACATGATTAAGTAAAAGATAAAAAAAAAGTACAAATGTAATTATGATTTCCTTCTTAAACTTTTAAATGAGTTATGTGATGACTTTGTAATTAAAAATAGTTTTAGTAAGTAGATTGTGGGTTGGGTGAATTTTGACCAATTTAAAGTTTGTTTTAACTTATTTTTTTAATATTAAATTTGTGAATTGGCAACCGTGAAAATGGATTTTCGAAGTAATTTTTTTATGTATTTTTAGATGAGAATTGATAAATTTAGATGATAAATAAGATATTCGCATAAAAGTAAAATATATTTATTGGATCTTATCCTTGTATAATTAAATGTCAACAAAATAAATTTAAAATAGTTATACAATTCAGTTGTTGGTATTGAACTTTATATATTTTATTAAAGGTTTAATTACTTTTTTCGTCCCTATATTTATAGTCAATAGTCAATTTGGTACAGTGGTTTTTAAAAAATTCAATTTGGTCCCTAAGTTTTTTAAAATGTATTCAAAATGGTCCTTTCTATTAAATATCACCAAACGGCATTAAGTGGTGCTTATGTGGCAGACACGTGTAAGTTACGTGGATTGTGTGCTTACATTACTTTGGTGAATACTGAATTAGGGTTTAGGTTATTCAAATTAGGGATTTCGACCCTGGTTGGATTCTATGGTGCGCTTCCCTACTTCGATTCCATTCGGAGGTGTGCTCCCCTCATTCGATTTTGTGATCCCCTACATCATAAACAACTCTGTATATGTTCTCTAAAAGTAATAAAAAACAGAACCTGAAACTAAGTCAAAAATTACTAACCTTATAAAGGAGCAACCACAAAATGACACCACGGTCTGGATCGCAATCGCATCCCCCTTCACCACCTCTGGACCGCACCACATAATCGCTCCTCCAAATCGACCATGGGAACGCAACTCACCATCGTAACTCACGATCGCACCACAGAATCGAATGAGGGGAGCACACCTCCGAATGGAATCGAAGCAGGGAAGCGCACCACAAAATCCAACCAGGGGAGCAATCCTCGTATTAGAAATCCTAAATCAAAAATTCAAAATCCCCAATTTGAATAACCTAAACCCTAATTCAGTATTCACTAAAGTAATGTAAGCACCATCCACGTAACTTACACGTGTCTGCCACATAAGCACCACTTAACGCCGTTTGGTG
>Ga0123342_1001560_pt1 | contig 38565 bp, 18 predicted proteins | sample Turbeawhitnodule_FD_89960 | JGI IMG/M metagenome (GOLD analysis project Ga0123342, IMG submission 89960) | Root nodule microbial communities of legume samples collected from Mexico - Turtle bean Mexico white nodule | ecosystem: Host-associated > Plants > Roots > Nodule | place: Mexico: Nepantla...
ATCATTACTGTATGAAGGAATCAATGATAATCTGAGTTAACCATGTATACAAAGCTACATGTTGAAGATCATATATCAAGTAGAGGTGGGTGCAAATTTTATCTTATAAGTCGATTTTATAAGATTGAGTTAGGCTTAAAGTCCACTTCTTACCATGTTATCAGAGTCATGAGTTAGACTTAAGGTCCACTTCTTAATACTACAACTTTCTTTTATCTGAAACCATTCTTTGAATGTTTGAGTTTGTGTATGTATAATCACAGAAAGCAGTGAAGCCTTCAAAACCAAATCCATTTATGGCACAACTTTGATATCATGTTCATTCTTGTATGGAACCGTTTTTTCCAATATTCATAGCCATCTTTACTTGATGCTGCCAAACTGTCCTAGCTGCTTTCAAGTTTTTCGCATCTTTAAAGAGTATGTGTGCTTGTACAGGACCGAGGAGTACTTATCTCTTTCTAGTAGTATCCCATTGGCTTTATCTTACAATATGGAGATGCCCCACCTGTGACATGGGACATAAACTTTTATTCTTGGTTTATATTTATTTCCATTGTGTTTTTACATGTTACATTAACAAATGGTAGATTCAGTTTTGAGAGACAGAAGCAGAGAAGCATAGGTTGTGGACTAAATGGTGAATCATTAGCAAACCAAAACCATTTGTTGAGAGGTTACTGGATGGATTTGGTTGAGCACACATGATGGCATTGGTTGAAATGAAAAGCTAGAAATGACCACGGAATGTTATTCCTCGCGGGGAAAAGGAAGAGAAGAAAAAAAGAAAGAAAGAAGGGAAAAGGAAAGTTCAAAGATTCTTCAGAATGAGAATATGAGAATCTTAATTTAGATTAAAGGCCATATATTATATTCTCAAGTAAAGAATTATGTTATTCTTCTTCTCTAGAAGCCACAAAAAATGGATTCTCAGTTCCCCACCTATCTTTTTACACTAATTGTAATCAGATGCTTTTCAGCATGCATTGTGACTATCATCAACACCTTGGTCTTGATATCAATTATGGGAATTGCCATGTTTAGATGTTTTAACGAAATTTGAGGTTACCTTTCACTTTTCTTCCAAGAAGTGACCTTGTTGGTTGTTGACATTGGACTGTTTCCCTGCTAATTAATTGGTGTTCCTCACTTGGATAATTGCAGAACCTTTTCCACTTTTCTTTTACTTTATTTTGTGTGATGGGATTGTCCTAGTCTTCAACTCAGATCATCAGCTTTATAATCAGATCATACTTATCTCATAAATAACTAGCTATGATGATTATAGTATATGATTAAATCAGATTTGACATGACAACAAATTTAACAGAGGATATTAAATTTGATGTTAGGAAGATTTATACCAGTGAGAGTGAATATATACTGTGAAATGACTCTTTATCTCTGTATGTTTTGACACTATTCAAATCTTACTCTTGTATAAAGACAGAAAATGAGATAAAGGTATTAAGTTATTAGTCAACAGAAAATGTTGAAATTTTTTATATGTATGTTTTTTAAATAAAGCTTAATTGTAAATAATTCTTAACAAAATCTAATGATGTAATCATTTTTCAGCATAATTGAAGATTCCATCAGTTTATTCCATCACGAGCTTGATCTAGATAGGGATCCTCAAATTAGTTTAGCCAAATCAACGTATATTTAAAATTGATTATGAAGTATCGATTTTGGTTATATTGTGAAAAGAACTGTTGCTTTTAGTTTTTTTTCTTCTGGGATTTATATTTTTTTTGTAAGACTTTCTTAATTTATATCAGAGATTTTATTTTCTTTTATGGGAATGAAGAATGAAAAAAATTATATCAATAAGGTTATAAATAATTCATTCTTTATTTTATATCAATTCCATCTCTCTACAAGTATAAAATTTATACATTTTATCTAGAATTCTAGATTGATTAATCATTTGCTTTACAAATAATAGTAATAAAGAGAAAACAATTCATCCGTCACTAATCTGTCAAGTTTATTAGAGTTAAAATTGATAATTTGTTTGTTATAAAACAGACCCACCACTTTTTTTTAATTTATTTTGTTTTAAATATATTTATTTGGTTATCAATATCATCTTTTAACAATAAAAAATATAAGAAAAAAAATAATTTGAAACAAATTTTAAAATTTTAATAAAAAAAACTTAATAAAATAAAATAAATATCAATAATACTTCAATAAATCAAGTGATGTATAAATAAAATAATGTAAATAAAATTCTATAAAAAATATTAAAATACCAATTTTTATATTAAAAAAATATGTAATTTAACTTGAAAATTATAAATTTAAGATAATGATAAGTGTAGATATTTGAAGAAATTAGAATGATTAATTAAGTTTATCTCAAAATGTGCTTTGGCTTTAAAGGTTTGTTTAATTTGATACTTTAAAAAGACAAAGGACTAGAATATGATTATTGTGAGTAGATTTTATTCTTTATTTCGTACGAAGAAAATGCCAAAATGGGAGATTTGGATTGACTTGAGACGTTAATTGACTTTTGATTAAAAGTTGTTAAAATTAATCTGCTGAATTTAAAATATTTGTTAAATTCGTCGAAATGTTAATTGCAAGTATACATTTAAAAAAATACTTAAAAGAATTTACATATTAGTATGCATAGAGAGAAATAAAGAGAAAAACAATAATATTTAGGTTAACTATAATTTGATTTGTGAACTCTTTCTTTAAAAAAAAAATCAAACATTTGATTAAAACATAAAATGAAATTTAATTTAAATTTATTACACTTTCGTTTTATTATATGCTTTATATTATTAGTGCATCATAGTGAAACACATAAATTAAATAGTCTAGTAATATAGTATTAATGGATAGAGTAAACAATAAATGTTGAGTAATTGAATAAAAATGAAAAACATATATAAAACTTACATATATTTAGACTCCTTAACTTGTGGTTTTATATTATTTTAAAAAAATAATTTTCATCCCTAAAATCAATTAAATTAACTATTTTTTATGCGTCTACTATCACGTGTTACTAATATTTTTTATTTAATAGAAGGTCAAGTGATTATTTTAGGTTGTACTTAGCAGTATTGGTGATCCTATACCAATATGTTACACCTCTAATTTTGTTTATAGACATCTTAAATTATTCATTATTTATTTATTTTATCTTAAAATAAATATTAGGAGATACAAAAATAGTCAAATTTAAATTAATTTGTATATGTTAACATGTATTTGTATTATATGTCTTGTATGTGAAAAAATGATAATTAATTTAATTATTTATATGTGTAAATTAATTATTCTAATTTTTGAAATTGATAGCTATCTGCTGTAAATCAAAACAAGTCTTTAGAATTTTTTTATTCTGAATATAGTCAAGACTATACTTTGCAACTAGAAGGAAGATGATCTTTCTACTAATTGTACATTAAAACTTTAATATAAATTCAATTATAAACTTAAATTCAATTAAGATTTTGAAACGTCACATATTATATAGATGAATTTTACTTTTCAAGGTTGTTCTTCTTTTGAATCAATCATGATGTGATAGTTAAATATAGTTCCTAATAAGAGACCTTAAACTTTATATTAGACATCGTAATCAAACTCAAGTACATATAACTATTGCTAATGTTGAATAGATAAATATCTATTACCCAATGTTATTTTTACTAAAATTCTTATCAACTTTAAGTGAGAGACTACTTTTGTTAATTACAACTCGAGGAATAAAATCATGATGGTTTCAAGCAACTTTTTCATAAAAAAAAATTAAAAATAAAATATTAGAAAAAAATGGAATTAGTTTCTTAATAAACTAAATTAGATATGCATAAATTTTATAAAAATTCTCTAATATAATTTGAAAAAAATTTAATGTACGTGCTACAATATAGTTATATGGAGTCTCTATCAAAATCATTAACCGAATACCTTTGACATAACTGATATAGTCTTTAAAAATCGTATAAAAGCCTCTTGATACAAAATGATTGACGATATGAAATTTTATAAAAAATATGAAGGTTAATTCGATAACTTACTTTAATTTCAATCCAATGTTAGATATTCCTCACAACTCTATAAATAAACAAAAGTAAATATATGCTTTAAATAATATTTATTACTCTCACCTATCTCATACAAAATGCTAACTTAGTCATCAAAGTATCTTTTTACAAATACATTTATAAACTAAAATAAATATGCATAAATTAAGTTATCAAAACATATAATTTTGTAAACAATTCAATGTACTTTGTATAGTATAGTTATGTGGATTATCAATCAAAATCATTAACCAAATACCTTTTGGATGACGTAATTGACATACCCTTTAAAAATCTTACAAAGACCTCTTAATACAAAATGATTTACGTTATGAAATTTTATCTAAAATTTGAAGGTTAATCCGATAACTTAGTTTAATTTCAACCCAATGTTAGATATCCATCATAACTCTATAAATATATAAAAACAAATATATGTATTAAATAATATTTATTACACTCATATATCTCATATCAAATGTTAACTTAGTCATCAAAGTACCTTTTATAAATATATCATTCATAGTGATTAAAGATCATCCAGACATCATTAAACAAGATTAACAATATTCTAAAGAATTGAAAGAAGAAATTTTTTTTTTTTATATATATATATATATAAAACTTATTTTAATTTAATAAAAAAATTAAATTCATTTTTTTATTATTCTGCCCTTCTACAAATTTTTGGATAAAAAACATAAACTTAATCTTACTAGAGTAAATTAATGTCAATAAAAGCTTTCAAATTTTACTTTACATTAAAACTCGTTTCTTAAGTATATAACATGAAATATTTTTGTTTTTAAGAAAAAAGTATATGGCATGAAAGTTAAAAGTATTTGTAAATCCAATTTGAACAGGTTTATGGTGAAAACAAAATCTCCTCTTGTCATCATATTAAATTTCTCTTTTATCATTCCACTGTTTTTAGTTTAAATTTTAATTACGTTAAATCCATCTTAAAATTGGTCTTATTTAATAAAATAAAATAAATAAATCTTGAAATATGCATAATATGTAAACTATAATAAAGTAATTTAGAGATGAAATATTTCCCATATAATTCAGATGTTGTTGCAATAAGATAAAATTTCGATAATTCATATAAAGACAAAATACAATTACAAATAAATTCTTGTTCATTTCATTAATTTTTCATTACAAATAAAGGTTCTTCTGTTCTGGTTAGGTTACGCTGGATGCAGCACAGTGATAATGAAATGGAAGCCTCCAAACTCAGTAACAGTATTCAAAATATTCGATGCCATCACTGCGCAGGACCCCTTTCAAACCGCATGGTATATTTCTTCCCAATGATTGTTATTCTTTTCTCTCTTTCTCTCTTACCGATTCCATTCATTTGATTCAGGAAACTAGTCACTGGAATGTTTCTCCTCTCATCAGGGATAGCTTTTCTATGGTAAATTTTTCCCACCCATTTCGTTTTTTTCTTCCATATGTATTTGGGTGTGCGAAATTTCTGATCTTTGGTTGTGGGGTTTGAGCATTTCAGATTGGTTCTGCCGTTGGCGGCACCACAAGTGCATTTTATGGATTCAATCTTGGTATACACTCTTGCTCCTCACTGTTTGATTGTTTTTTAAAAAGCTTGCTAAGATTCTCTAAAATTAAAGGGGGTAATTCATGGTGATCAGTTGCAGACTGTTATTTAGCAAACTTGAGTTATGTAAACATTATGAGAACGATTACGTATGTGTTTGTATTGAAGTTAGGTTTAACTTAACTGAAATTTAACACCACAATTCCTTGTGCTTTTTCACATTGAAAAGTGGTACGGTAGATATCCATTTGTTTCTATACAATGCTGAAGTTTGAGTGTTTTGCAAACTTTAATTGTGGTAACTGTTCACCTTCCAAACTGAAGAATTTATTTTTTCATAGGTTTAATTAATCATTTGTCCCTATGTATACATTAACTTTTTGTTTTAGTTCCTATACCTAAAAACTCTATGTTTTAGTCTTATGCAAGCATTTATTTTTTTTTAACCCTTGTTAGCTTTCTGACAGTATAAACTGTGACAAAATGGAGGTATAAAGACTAAAATGTAAGAAAAATAATTGCCAAACCTTTTTATATTTAGAATCTAAACTATTTTTTTTTTATTTAGCATGAAACTCTGTAAGTATATATTTATGCTTATTTTCTTAGATGATTGCATCATTACACTGAATCTTTTGTCCGTGAAGATTGCTTGTTTTTGTGTATTTAACATATTCAGATTTCAGAAGTATATTTTTGTTCTCTAATGCAGTTATGCCCATTGTCCAGAGAAGAATAAAAGGACCCATGTGGTTGCATTTTCTCATTGGTGTAAGTTCATTAGTGATTTTTATTTTTATTTCTATTGTTTTTAGTTTTTGTTCATTCTTTTTTTGCTAATTTTTTGCTTTTTGCAACACTAGTTCATGGTTTTTCCTCATATTCAATGCTTTGGAGATGTAAATCTTTGACTAGTTAACTCTAAGTATAACTTCAGCTCGTCATACTGTGTTCTTTAAATTAGTTATGAACTTTTGGATATTTCCTTTCTTCTTTAATTATAAATCAGGGAAATATTCTTTAATTATAAATAGTTATGAAGTTGACAAAGTTATGTAAATTCTTAAATGTACAAAAAGAAAACCATTTTGCCCCTAACTAATTTGCGGTAGCTATTTGAAATTATTCTTGCTTATCTATATCTATGACATCATGACACAGTTAACTGATACTATAACCCTGTAACTTTCATACAGCGGTAAAGGTACAGCCCTCGTGACCCAGACTACATTGCTTTCTCTGCTGATCTAAACTCATTTTGTCATTTTAAACAGAAGTGAGATGACTTATATATCATTTTATAGTCTGCAAAAGAATCATAAAATATAATAGAACTTAAAAACAGGAGAATTCACTGATTATTAGTTAATTCCTGTTGTGTTTTCTACATACAGAACTCTTTGATGACTAAATTTTGAACCAGATAGATAGTTTATTTTCAGTAAACAAAAGGGGAAACAATATTGTTGGGAAGAGTTGGGGGAGGGTTTGGCTTTTGGAATGTTCTTGAAGCGGCCATTCTAAAAGTTACTTTTCTCCATCCACTTTGAACTTTCTTTTATGAAGAAATTTTATTCACATTTTCTAAAACTGCTAATGTTGTTTGTCTGAACCATCTTGGATCATCATTGTTTTCCATTTTGTTTCAGTCTTTTGATGCATACATCATTGGTTGGTTTACAGGTAAACAATTTTAGTGTTTTTCTATTACCTGTAAATTCAGCTGGACCCATTTCTTTTGGTCTAATTGTGTAATTTGTGCCATTGGGGGCATTGGGGGCATTCATAATATATTTTGCAGTATCATTTGGAAAGAATTAAGTTTCATAGATGTTGAAGCATCTTTGAGTTTTTCTCTCATAAATTGTACATTTGAATACTGTGTTCTTTCTTAATCCAGTCAAAACATTTATACCATCATATTGACATAACTTCTCTTGTAATTCAGGCACCCCCTGTGATAGTATTCTCTTCAGCATGCGCGGGACTAGCAGGTGAGTTCTGAATGTGTTGTTTTTTGCTGGCATGTGTATACTTCTTCTGTGTATGTTTTCGGTTTAAGGCCGCAATTTGTAACTCTAGTGAAAGTTTCGGGAAAACAAAAAAACACCTACAAGACTTTGTTGTGTTGAGAAGTGAAAAAACTTTTATGACAACACACACTTACCTAATGTTTTCTGTTTCTATGGAATGCCAGCGATTCTATTTGTACATTAGAATAGTCTAGGTTCTTGATTGAAACCGTGAACTTATTATTTTGATTGTGTTAATTGAAGAACATTAACCTGTGTTTATCATGTTATCATCTGATAATTCAAGTAATGGAATTCTTCATCTATAGCAGAGGACAGAGATTGCTGATAAAAAAAAAAAAAAAAAAGCAGAGGACAGAGATAACGTTTGTTTCATGCTGATAAAAGTTTCATTGGCATAATGCAGGTGGTGCTGTTCCTGCTGCGGCACAACTTGTTTCCTCCTCTTATCATGCAGCATACCCTCCCCCATCAAAGGATGAATATATTCAAAAGTCAATAAAATGAGATAATTGCTTTATTTATGTGACCATGCATTTTAAAACGAGTGTGGTGATGAGAGTTTTGTTTTTTCCTTGTGTAAATACTGCTGGAGGTTGGTACGATAACATAAAGGAGAAAAAGCACAGAAAATCATGTATTTTATATTTGAGAAAAATATATACTTTAATTACGCGATTGTCTTGCATTTCCAATGGACTTATTTGGATAAGTTCTTTTCTAGAAAAAAATAAAAATAAATTAAAATTAGTTTATATTTAATTTGTAACAAATTTCTTTATTTTTTTAATTTCTTAACTTCTAGATAAACTAATTTTATAAATCTGTGTTACATGTTTCATTCAAGTCGATGCGCAACAGAGTTAAATTTTAATTTTGCGGTCGCTGTTAAACAAATTATAAGAAAAATGAAGAATGTAATATTATCTCTAATTGTTTGCAATAAATAAAAAGAAAACGAGAATACTTTGATATAATTATCTACTTTATGTTTTAAGTTTAAGAAAAATAATTTTAGGACATAGTTTTTTAAAAAAATTATTATATTTAATTTTTTTTACAAACAATAAATAAATTATTTTTCTTCTAAATTAACGTAGTTTTTGTATTTTTGAAGGATTAACTTGGATGTTATGGATCATATGACTGTAGCATTACTTTTCCATTAAAATTGAAGTCTCATTTCTATAACCTGCAGTAACTTTTAAAGTTGTTATTAAGACAAATTGCATAAACTAAATTTAAATATTCATTATTAAAAAATAAATGGAATAAGGCCTATGTTTTTTTTTTCAATCTTATCAAAGAATGCTGGTGGGTTGATTTTTCAACAAGGGTATTTTGGGAATATGAGAAAGAGGAATTTGTACTATTTAAGCAGAACAAACCCTAAACAGAACCTCAACACTACTTGATCTTATCTGAGCAGAGGAAGTCTACACGGCGGATGCGTTTCCGATCCTCTCACTCGTGGTGGTGACGGTGAAGGCGGAGCCTCCGTTTTCGCGGCTCTGCCCCCTGATCATCCTACACGAAAGATTGAATGCATTTCGCCGTTGGAACCCTGCAATGAAGACTGCCCGCGGTCAGAGCCCATATCTCTGCAATGCTTAGCATTGCTTTAGGGCTGTGATGGCCGCGCGGGCTCTCCAAATTCATTGTTTCCTACTTTTTCTTCGCTTTTCTTTAATTTGTCGATTTTTTGTTTTGTGTATTTCTATTGTCTGTTAATCTTATTTTTCATATAACGATGCTTTTTATTACTTATGGAATTTAATGAAACTGATTTCCCCTTGGTATAGATGTATGATTGTTAGAGTTCGAACTCTGACTTACTGAGATGCAATTTCGTTTCTAATTTATTGTTTTTTGAGTTTGCTATGACATCTGATAGTGTAGGAAGGGTGTGAAGATGAGTGCAGAAGGAACAGAGGACTGCGACGCTTCGTTTCGTAATCGTAAGCACAAATGTTTTCTTGAGATGTGTTTTGAACTTCACAAATCATGTCACAAAATTGGCGTGCAATTAAATTTCATTTTGTATACATTAGCTATCATCGTCAATTTGAGTGTAACCTGTTGGCATATGGGCTTGGGGGGTTCATGGCTCAATCTGTTGAACTATTTTATATTCGTTTATTTTTTATTTTTATTGATGTATTTGGATGATTATTATTTGGTGTTTGATTATGTATTATGTAGTTAATTAGTATTTCATTACATTTTCACGTAAAATTCGAGTTTCTAATTTGATATTAGAATTTTTTTTTTATGATTTATTTTATTCTATGAGAGGTTAAGGACGTGGATAAAAATTTCCTTTAGATACACAATTTCGTTAATCTTTTGCATTATTTTTTATTAATCTTGGATAGTCTAGTTTTGATTAGTTTTTAATAATATTTATCGTGTTCATGCAATCTCATTAATTATAAAGCAAATCAACATAGATTGGATTAAATTATTAAATTAGAGTTTCCCAGTGTTATTATTACAACCACTGGATTAGAATGGAAACATAGTATATGGGTTTTATTCTTCCGTCGCCATCAGAAAAAGAAGTTAGAAGACAACTTACATGGGTTACATGGGTGTGTTTTTTTTTTTTTTTTTAAATTTAATTAGAGAACATCTAAATATAATTATAATATCGACTCTACGATTCCAATTCCTTGCCATAAAAAAAAAGAGCTTAAATACCTCATTAACTATTTTGTTTAAGTTTGAAAGTCTTGGAACTTGTAATTGTTTTTTATTTCTCCACTAAATGTTAATTCTGATAGGTTATGTCAAAAGTCCATTTCATTTTATTGTCCCAAGCCTACTACTATGACAACTTGAGGATTATCAGATACTTATCTTTCCAATTTAGTTGAGTTGATGATAACATTGATAAATTGCTTGGTACTGATGAAACTAGAAAGAACAAGATAAACTCTAATCAATAAACAACTATAAGAACTTGTCATCTGTCAAAATTGACACTTTTGTTAAATAGAAATTAGGAAAGTGGCGATGTATAACTCATTTTGAACGTCACTAATAAACGTTCAAACTAGTAAAATTATTTGGCCAAAGAAAGAGATAACCCACAACTACCACTTCCCTCCTCGTCAAGTTTATATATATATTAATGCATCATGAATAGAGTGACCGAAGAAATATTGTTTGTTGATATACTCTGATTTTGTTAAATAGAAATGCTATACTAACGTAACTATATGCATAATACCTTGCATTGATGTAGTTTTTCTTATTCTAATTATCATTTATCTCCTTTTTATCTTTTCATTTTCATCTATAATTTTGTCACCACTTATAAATTTGTGTTGTATAAAAAGTGACAGCTAACCATTAGCGAGCGCACACAAAAATGAGAGTCAATGTAGACGAGTCTGATTTGAGAAATTAGCTGTTTAGTTGATAGAATAAATAGCCAAAGCTTATTAATTGGACAGTTATGGGCCCTGGGTTCATCATTTTGGATTGACTAATAATATAATATTTATCTTAACACTGTTTGGATAGGGCAAAGGTAATTCGTTTTTTAAGAGAATTTATATGTTTTATGATAAAAATATTTTGTTTAGATAAGGAATTTTGAAAGAAATTTAAAATTTTATTGCAGTAATTAGATTATTTAAAATTAAATATTTTAAATTTATAAGGTAATAATTTAAATTTTTCATATTTTGGTCTATAATTTGGTTGAACGTGATTATAGATTTAACTTGGATTCGATTTGACTTAGATTTGCATTGACTTGATTGGGTTTATGCTTGACTTGATTGGGTTTATGCTGATTTGGTTTGATTGGGCCTAACCCAATTAGGCTTGATCTGAGTTTGGCTTATCTAATCTTGACAAAGGTAATTCGTTTTTTAAGAGAATTTAAATGTTTTATGATAAAAATATTTTGTTTAGATAAGGAATTTTGAAAGAAATTTAAAATTTTATTGCAGTAATTGGATTATTTAAAATTAAATATTTTAAATTTAGACGGTAATAATTTAAATTTTTCAAATTTTGGTCTATAATTTGGTTGAACGTGATTATAGATTTAACTTCGATTCGATTTGACTTAGATTTGCACTGACTTCACTTGATTGGGTTTATGCTGATTTGGTTTGATTGGGCCTAGCCCAATTAGGCTTGATCTGAGTTTGGCTTATCTAATCTTGATAAAGTTACGCCCAACTTGATCGGGCTAGGATCCACTTAAGCCTAGTTTAACCCTGTTGAACGTGGGATAACCTTGACTCAGATAAATGTGAACCTGTTCCGACTTGAGTAAATATGTACTTGTCTTGATTTTGCTCGACTTGAATCTTGGTTGACTCAGTTTGATATTGGTCCAGATTGACTCAACTTGACCTTAATCCGGATTGACTCAGCTTACCTAGACCAACTTGACTCGATTGGATTGTGTAGACTCAGCTTGACCTTGGTCTGGATTGGCTCAGCTTGCCCAAACCAACTTGACTCTATTGGATCTGGGTAGACTCAACTTGGTCCAGATATACTTGACTTGATCGAATTAAAATAGTAATTAGAAAATGGTTAAAATATTCTAATTAAGAAGAAAATATTTAGTTAATGAAATTTTGTCCATAACTAATGAAAATATTGACAACGTTATAGTCTTTATCTTGCATATTATAAAAGTGGGTTAATGGATTACATAACAAACAAGCTTAAAGGGTTCCTTAGTTTCAAACTTACATTACCATATAGAATTAAGAACCAAGTATTATTCAGTTTAACTCCTTTTAAAGCTAACTGTGTTTATTATTTATTGTTTTATTTGTTATCCTTCAAGCTACTTACATTTGTTTTTTTTAAGTGAGTGCTTTAGGAATCCAAAGCCAAAAGATGACAATGCTTTCTTAATATAGAAAATCAACTGTTACCATCTAACTCATTAGTAAACTAAAATGGCTAATTGGACTAATAAACTACAATTGCAACATTAATACTATTCTTTGTGAGTGGCTCCAGGTTTGATTAAGTGAATTTAGCAGGTACCATTAATGATTAGTACAGTACTCAATACAAATTTCTATTCTTGACCCTATGGGTCCGTTGCTAATCATTGATACCCAAGATTTTTCTTGGCATATATGGTGGATTATTAGTCCTCTGTCAACTCTTACATAAGTTTGATCTGTCAATGGTCATTCACCTATAAAGAATGAAAAGCAATGGTACATATGTTCAACATTGGTATCGATGCAAATTTAGACTGAAATGCAAAATGGTCCAACTATAATCCCAAAAATACTATAAACAAATATTACCAAAAAGAACTTTCAGTTAGAATTTGCTTAGCCGACAAACCATGACTCAACATAATAGTCGAAACATAATCAACAAAAGAATAATTAATTCTTATGATTTTGATCCAGAACTATCACCTTTTTGACAGGAAAACTCAAAAAATTACGGCTTAAGTAATGACAGGTTCGTGTAATGATGTGTTATCTTAAATCTTCTCAAAGACAGATTTGTTGAAACAAAAGTTTGTATCCTTAAAATATTAAGAAGAATTTATATTTTGAGCCAAACCAATTTTTTTAAGATCAATCATTGGTAATTTGGCATCATAAAGTCTTATTATTTGCAAAAGGGGTTAGATGAGCACAATTTAAAAATATTGCTGTTACCTCTTTTATGATATATTATAGATTATGGGTCCATTACCTAAAAGTATGTAGAATTAGAATTTGTTGAAATAATCCTCTTTTGCCTTGCTATGTGCCTTTTATTTTATATCAGCAGTCTGTGTCATAACACCTCTCTCTATCTATAGGGTAGTTAGAATTTGAAAGATTAGCAGTTAAACTTACCACACAAACTCTGAGAGTTAGGAAGGATGGTCTGATACAAATTAGGTTGGAGTGATGGGTTTAGTATGTACAAATTAACAAATTATAATAAAATCAAGTTGTTAGTAATTTTAGATTACCCTTTGGACAATTTTGCTCTGAAAACAGATTTGTATAACTATAAGTAGAAAAGAATCTTAACGTGGCATGGTTTAGGTGATGACAGGGAATGGATGTTGACCCCTCAACAAAGGGGGATAACACCAAACAAATCCATCAAAGAGCTTGGATTAAATACACAAAGTGGTTAAGCTTATTGTCTATTATTCTAATGTGTTTTGGTTGAATTGGTATGAGCAAGTTTTTTTGTTTATTTTATTTGTAAGAGTAAAATAAGTCACTCCAACAACAGTAAAAAAGAAAGTGAAAATACACCTTTAGCTTTTAATTTCGGTCCTTTTAGTCAGACAAATTTCAATAGGAAAGAAAACTTGATCTCATGCATGAGTTCAATGAATTTATTGTGTTCAACTTGGTCTCACATCTCACATGAAAATACATGAGTCCTGGCTTGTTTTTAAGTACATTCAGCTTAAAATTGAACCAATAAGAAAACACAGGCGGTTAGAAGAGAGAGAGAGTGGAGTAGGAGTCAGTGATCTAGTGGGTTCCTGCAGCAGACCCCACCTATTCAAATTTATTATTTCATTTGGTTTTATTCAAATTTTCTGGTTGAGCCACCTCTGAAGCCCCACAAGTCCAAACTCCAAAGAGAGCATGAGACAAGTTTGCTGGGACAACATATTGGGTACCACAGAATGAGTTTCTCAATCTGAAATGTTTTCAACAAGGGACAGCCATAAAGCAAGCCAAAGAGACTAATCAATCAGGTTTCTTCATTGAGAAGGAGAAAAGAAAGAGATAGAGACACCCCATGAGAGATAAAAAGTTGCAAAGAGGATCATATCTGAGAAAAAGACTGGACCCTCTTGTGCCAACTTACAACATATAGATTAGATATTACTTTGACAAGAAAGCCTTGATCTTTCGCTGCTCTATGACCTTCTCAATTTAGACTCATATTTATCCAAAACACACACATAGAGAGGTAAGGTAAACACTAAACACAACACATGACACCATATATATACCACTTTTCAAAATTCCCGAGCTCTAGTAATTCATGCCAGAGCAACACCACCTTTTTTTTCATGTAAATTCCATTTGAATTACAACAATGTTTCGGCTTCAGAGGAAGATGATAATGGTCTAAAAAAGGTTTGCATGGCGAGCCACAGAATAGGAGAACTTGGTTTGTCTGAGTCGGGACCTTCAAGTCACCACATCCCTTATGGAGTGCTTAATGGAATTAACACTCCAGTATCAAGCTTAATGTATTCTTCAATAACATCATCCTTTGACTTTGTAGGCATAGCTAAATTGCTTAGGAATATATTTTGGTGATTCATTGTTCAATTCATTTCACAAATATGATTGGTTTGTTCAAATTTATTTTGTTCTGTTTTGTTTTGTTTCTTAGCAATCAAGGATCTGCTTTTGATTTTGGGGAGCTGGAGGAAGCAATTGTTCTGCATGGAGTTAAGGGTAGAAATGATGATAGCAAAGCATGTATGTTTCCGTTTTCATCCCTTGTGCTTTTTTTTTCTGACGTTAGATAAGCATAACCAACTCTTTCCAAAAGCATAGAGAGAAAAAGAGCTGGTGGGGGGTGAAGGATAAGAAGTTTGAATATGTCTAAAGAATGCGCAGTGGGGGGGTTACCATTTCCGATACAATAATGATTCTGAGACAATAGACTTGGATGGCGTGGGGTTACAATCTTAGAAACTGACCTCCTTTGCATGATTTACTGACTCCATAACTGATGAAAAGTTGGATTAGGTTCCTCTGCCTTTTTGTTGTTGTTATAATTGAAAGTCCTCTAGTCTTTATTTTGGTAATCTTCAACCCCTTCGGTTGGTGATCCTCTTGAGATTTTGCTTTTGTGATTCTTGCAGCTTTATTCACAGCCAGACCTGCAGCTACACTGGAAATGTTCCCTTCATGGCCAATGAGATTCCAACAAACCCCAAGAGTACTAGTCTCCTACTTCTCCATCTTTGACCATTTATTTAAACATGCTTAATTGCTTATGCTTACAAGTTCAAGAAATCTCAATATTTTTATATTCCTTTTATTGTGAAAATGATATTCTCCAAATCCCCAGCCTTGTAATTTGATATTATTTCTTCTATACCGGCTCTGATAGCAAATATGTGAGGTGATTTTCATTTTTTAGTTGAATTATCTGAATCAACAAAATTTGGTGGCTTTCCACGTACAGGGTGGTTCTAAGTCAGGAGGGGAAAGCACTGATTCAGGTCTTTCCAGCAAAACTGAGCCCCCCTTTGAGGCAGAATCTCCCATGAGTAAAAAGGCATCTTCTTCAGATCACCAGGCTTTTGATCAGCAGCATCTGCAGCACAGACAGCAACTTCAACAGGATATGGCAAGCGATGCCGCAAGAACAGCCTCTTCACAGAATCAATCAGCAGCCAAATCACAAGAAAAGGTCTCTCTCATTCAGGGTCTCTTTTCTTTTTTGTCTCAAAATAGTTTTTTGAAGCAATCTTATTGAAAATACCATCATTTACTAAATATGAGCACTTTTATCTGAATCTTAATTCACCATGTTATAAAGTAGTCTTTCCAGGAGACTAAACTCCAGTTGGTCTCTCCATAGGGTCTAGACCTCAAGAAAGGTCATTAAACCACTGTTTTTCACTGTTAATCTCTCAGTTCTCTCTTTCCATATCCCCAAAACTTGGGGAAAGTTGGCCTTTTAAATGCTATTTTTACTGTTTTGATCTGTCCCTCCTCTCCCTCTCTCTCTCTCTCTCTCTCTCTCTCTCTCTCTTTCTTGTATCTTCACAGAGAAGGCACAGATCCCAACAGCTTTCAGAAAATCAAATGAACACAGAGTTTTCCTGATTCCTGAACGATTTTCTGATGAATGTCTGACATGAAATATGATAGAGATATACTGAGAGAGATGTGGACAAAGTACGAACAAAAAACAAATTGAGAATCTTTTCAGTACTTATCAACGCTTCTCATTAAAGTGACCCCCTCACTTGGCTCAATATAGAGAAAACTTGTGTTCTTCTCTAGAGTCAAATTTGGAGTTCGAAATCTAAACCAAAGTATACACCAAAACAATGGATGGTAACGATGCTTTTTGCTACCCATATCATATTGATGATTGCATGACTCTAGAGAAATGGCCCAAGGGACCTCAGGATTCAGAAATGCTTCCCAGAGTGAGCACTTATGTGTCATGTTTTGTTTTGGATTAAGAGTTTAACACTTTTGTTTTTACTAAAACTCAGATAGATGGGATGAAGTTGAGTAATATTTAACAGTTTCTTCTTTGCCTCTCTCATTTATTTGGTTACTAATATGTCACATTTTCTGGTTTGTAGTCCTAAGTTCTACAATGTGCTGAGCAAATTAACATTCTCTCTGCATCTCACTATTTTCATTTCTTTTCCTTCTGAAATCATCAATGTCTTTTAAATAATGTTTTTTGGATCCTTGCAGAGAAAGGGAGCTGGTTCAACATCAGAGAAACCACTTGATGCAAAGGTTATTAACTAGTTTTCCGAACTCTTTCTTTTTCTCTCTATTTTTTCATTATGAGGTTTTACATAGAATCTAAAGTAAGATTTTGTTGCTATCCTCAGACTCTAAGACGTTTAGCTCAAAACAGAGAGGCTGCAAGGAAAAGCCGTCTCAGGAAAAAGGTGTGTCCTACAAATTGTGTACAAACTCAATTAGTTGTTGAGAAATGAACATGTATAATATCGCAGAAAGTGGAAACTGCAAAAGAGATCTATAATTTACTGCATTTTCCTTTTGTGTATGGAACAGGCTTATGTGCAGCAACTAGAATCAAGTAGATTAAAGCTTACCCAGATAGAACAAGAACTCCAAAGAGCACGCTCTCAGGTTCTGTAGTAATGTATTACATTTTATTTTATATTTAACTTTTTTTTTTTTACTTTTGATGATTATTATTTGAGTTGTTAATTTGTAGGGCTTGTTCGTGGATTGTGGTGGTGTTGGAGGCAATGTAAGCTCTGGTGAGTTTATCTTGCTGATTTGAAATGGAGTGCCATTTTCTAATTCCCCAAACTGAGAAACACATCTTTGGAATACCAAATAAAATTCAAAGTTCAATTTTTTGATATCCTGGTTCAAATTTTAATGAAATCTCTGCATTTGACCAAAATCTGTGGCTAGATAATTCGGGTTTGAATAATAAAATCAAAAGTTTATGTTTTGAATTTGATAATGCTAACATATTGTATGTCTAGATATACGACCTTTTCATAACATATATAAACTATAAAAGCCACTTTACATGCTTCGGCTTTTCAGAGAAGAGAATTATTCCATTCTGATACTGCTCTTTTGGACCTATGGTAAAATAATAATTCATTTTAAATCCTTATAAATAGAAACACACTTTCTAATGAAAAGGAAATGCACTATATGTTATGATTAATCAATTTATCTATGCAAGGAATTAAAATAGTGCCTAGTGTTTCATTAGTGGTCACATTGCACTGGTCACCAAATCAACCAACATTTCAACAGTAAAATATACAAGAACAATACTAGAAAGTAACGGCACCACATAGTATATTGTAGTTTAATATTGCATTGATATAATCAATCATAGCAATTATAGATTAAGTAATGATAAGTAACAAGACTGGTTTTGTTATGCAGCAGGAGCCGCAATGTTTGACATGGAATATGGACGATGGTTAGAAGAAGACCACAGGCTAATGGGAGAGCTCCGGAACGGGTTGCAAGTACCCTTATCAGATAGTGATATGAGAGTGATGGTTGATGGATATCTCTCCCACTATGATGAAATTTTCAGGGTCAAGGGTGTGGCTGCTAAATCAGATGTGTTTCACCTTATCAATGGCATGTGGACTTCCCAAGCTGAACGTTGCTTTCTCTGGATTGGTGGTTTTAGACCCTCTGATCTCATCACGGTGTGTGCACTATACATCCCTTAGATAAAGAAAAAATCAATAAAAACAGTGTTCATAACAGTAATGACAAAGAGTGCAAAGTTTGTGGAATCCATATATTGCTTAATGTAGTAAAGATAATTAATGGCATAGACAAGGATCATGCTAATTTATTTGGTCACTTCAAGTCTCAAGGGTGAGTCGTTTTCTTTTGATTTTGGAAATTGAGGGTATCATTTTTTTGGAGAACGAGATAAAGAACTTTTTCGGTAACAGCATTGCTTTACTGTTATTAGTAATTTGTCCCATGTCAGTGGTTGTGGCAGTGAATAACTGCTCCAATGTCGTAGGGAAATTTGCAGCTGATAATTACTAATTTTACTAATTGCCATTAACATAACTCATCAAACATTATAATTCTTAATTTCTTAAGCACTGTACTGTATTCAAGACCGACACATAGGATAGTACTATATTAATATTAATATTGTTGTTTTGGTCAGATGCTGATTCAACAATTGGAGCCACTAGCTGAGCAACAGATAATGGGGATGTATGGCTTGAGACACTCATCACAGCAAGCAGAAGAAGCACTCTCTCAGGGCCTTGAACAGTTGCAGCAATCTCTGGTGGACACCATTGCTGGAGGCCCAGTTGTTGATGGTGTGCAACAAATGGTCGTTGCCATGAGCAAACTAGCCAATCTTGAAGGATTTGTTCGTCAGGTAAAACAAACTTTAAATTTTGCATACACATTTCAATCAATAATATATAGAATACAGTGAAGAAATGTATTAGAAAATGAGTTACAAGTTTTTTCTTTGAACAGATTTGGTTGGTCAAATTTTTCTTTTTCCTCTTGGGTGAATTAAATATCTTTTTAAGTACAAAATGTGGTTGGGAGATTGACATATGTGTTTACCACATATGTTTGAGATGCAGTTTCTGTTTAACTAATGATTTCCTGTGCTTTTGTCAAAATTTGATTTGAATGTGTGTGACTTCTCCACTTTAATTTTTGGGATTTAAATGCTAATTGGCTTATAAACTTGATAGTTGAAAATGGAAACCATGTTAATTGAACTTAGGCAATAGCTTCTTTTACCTTCTTTTGACTTTTGAAAAAAAGTTATAGGATAGTTATGACACTTTATTATGCTTTTAACTGTTTCTACATAAAGATTAGAAATAAATCCATGATTAGTTAGTAACAGTTGAAATGGTACTTTATTTCTAGACCATATATTTGGTTTGCTTTTTTAGACCTCAAATTTGTGATGTTTATCACAGCTAATATTCTTTTGATGATCACTTTATTTGTTTGAACTTGAAAATAATTAATTCCGCCCCCAAATATTCCATTTATTTTTTACATGTGTTGCTTCCATTTTATATGATTTTTTTGCTTAATTATATATACAGATAACTTAGCTTGGTTAATTAACTTAAATTATCTTATCTGTCATCACCTATATATATATGAATTGCTTTCGTTTTCTTATAAGTTAGAACATACTTGTTTATCAAAATATTGGGTTTGGGCATCTGATATAATTTTTCCATGTTAAATGTCTCAGTCAGAAGTTGGTTTAGAAAGCGATGGCTAAGTTGAAAAAGAAAACCATTACCATTTTAAAAAGACAATGTCACAGTGAAGATTTCTAATTTATTAAATTGCAGGATTGTAGTAGAAAATAAATTATTCTACAATATTTAATGATTAGTAATTGAATAAAATTTATTTGATTAGCCAACATTTAATATGTTTTAGTTTTAATTTAACTACTTATATACAGAATAACAATCTCCATAGTTCTTAATAAAGTATTGCAGTACTTTTTTAGAACAACAAACACTTTCTCTTGTGAGTGACCAATATTAATAATGTTTAAGGAAGATTAACTCTATTTTTTTGTGTTATTTGTGATTCATTAACTCCATGAAGGGTTCATGTTTATTTATGAATTGAAGGCTGATAATTTGAGGCAACAAACACTTCATCAGTTATGTCGATTACTCACAGTTCGTCAAGCTGCAAGATGTTTCATTGTCATTGGAGAATACTATGGACGTCTTCGAGCCCTTAGTTCTCTCTGGGCATCTAGACCAAGAGAGTAAGTGATTCATAATTCTATTACAATTTTCTCAGTCATCAAAAATTTGAATTTTTTTTTATATTTTTAAGTTTATCTATAGTTTCTAATATATATATATATGCTCCAGTAACCATTTTTGTTTTTGAATAATGAAACAGGAGTTTGATCGGTGATGATAACTCATGTCAAACAACAACCGAAATGCAAGTGGTCCAACATTCTCAGAACCATTTCTCAAGTTTCTGAGAGATGTAATTAAAACCCATTAGCATGAAATTAAGAAGCTTGTTATATGTGGTTGGGCTGCTTTACAATGATGAATGTCAGTGTTTTCTTCAAGAAATATTTATTTATTTTTCTTTTCAATCTCCTATGGGCCCTAGTGTTTTTATGATTGTAAATGTAAAAAATTTAGCTTTTATGTGCATGCAAGATGAGAAAGCTCCCACCTTTAGCTAAAAAGAAAATAGAAAAAAAAATTGCATTTTATGAGAAGGTTATGTGTGTGTGTATATATATATATATATATATATATATATATATATATATATATATATATATATATATATATATATATATATACATGGCCTGGATATATATGTAGATAAATTATCCTAATATTAACTCTATGCCTAGTTAGGTGTTATTTCTTGTTTTTCTAACATTTAATATAACAATATATATTTATATGTAAATACCTCACTTGATTATTTTTTTTATCAGCAAAATGACCTCACAAAAACATAGACAAATGGGGAATATCATGATTAATGATTTCACAAAAACATATCAAGTGGACACAAATGGGGGGAATAGATAGAAAGAAAAAAGAGGTTGTTGAGTTGCATTTATGTTGGTAGTGATTAATAATGAAAAGGAAAAAGGGGTATGAGTAAAGAACATATTGTCTTATTGAGGTGGTTCATTGCACAACTTGGTGTCTAAAAAAGAAGGTTTGTTTATGTTTTGCAAATGGAGAGAAGAAGAAGTGCTTTATCTTGATTATTATGAGATGGTTTGCAATTTAAGTTTAGTTTATGTGTGAAAAATAGGGGAAAAAAGAAAGTGGAGGGAAAAGAGTTGAAAGTGAAGATGGATGTTTTTGTTTTTTAGTTTCTTTTGAACAGAGATAGAATATTGAGAAAAAATTGGATTTTATGAAGAATGCAAAAGCATCTGTGATGAGTGTCTGAGTTTGATGGAGAGAATTGCATGTAATTTACACTCCCATGGGTCCCCTTCACTATCAGACAGCATATATACTCATCTCATCTTTATTCTTAACAGGTGTATTCATTGTTTCAATAACTTCATCTTCCCAAACATATAAAATATGTCAGATTTATCACAATAGAGTGACAGCACACAGAAATAAAAACAAAAAAAAACTAAATATCCTCATGAATATTATTATTATTTAATCATAAATTATTTTATATGATAACTTTAGCTATCTTGTGAGATTGTTTCAGAGGATTAAGTAATAAAAACATCACAAATGTAATTTTTAATTATTTTATACATCATTAATAATATTCATATTATATTTAACTTAAATACCAATATTAATTAGAAATTTATGTTTTACAATAAAGTAGAAGGAAGGTAATGTCAATGTCACCTTAAGTTTATAATATCTATTAGATATATTTTCTTTCAAGAGACTTATCTTCTTCTGCAGATCTAGAATTCAAGACCAATTCCTTTTCAATGTGTGTTTTGTTTTTGTTGGTCACCCATTTAACATACTTCTGTATATTTCAAATTGGATTACGATTGATATACTGTATCTGCAATTAAAAGTGTTGTCTTATAATAAAAAAATTACTCATAAAAGTAAAAATGTTATTCCCCTTTTTTAAAAATAGTTTTTTCAAACTCAACAATAACCATAATAGTGATTTTGTAGGTCAAATAATTATTCATAAACAAAATGTTATAATATATATGTATATATGATTAGATATGAATTAATTAATCCATTGCACAAATCTGTAAGTTTTGCCATCTTTTAGAGTGATCTTAATGTGTAAAAATCAAAATTCAGATCTAGATGATAATTTGATTTAATGTATATAAAAGAATTAATGCAAATATGATTTTATTGTTAATGAAATAATTTCATTCTAAATATTATATTGATTGCTCTGTTTCTTCCATATATAAATATTTTAATAAATAGTTATGTAATTAAAATTTATTATAAATAAATATAAAGATATTTTATTTATAATAAATTATTTTAAAAAAATGTATTTGATCAAATATGTTTTAAATCTTTTATTAATTTATAGGATAAATCTTCTACAAGTTAATATATATATATATATATATATATATATATATTAAATACGACTATTCACCTTAACTCAAATACACAAGACATGCATGAAGACTATACGTGTGAATAAACATCTCCCGACAAAAAAATAGAAACATAATGCAAAATTTATAAGAATCAAAAAGTATTTTTTTTCATTGAATATAACATATAAAATGTTATTATTATCATTAATTTTTTTTTAATAAATTTATTTTGTATATTAATTTTAATGCTATTTTCAAAAAATTTATCATATATATATATATATATATTTCTTATAATTTTTTAAACGAGTAACATAAATTCTAAAATAATTTATAATAATATCTATGTATATAATTTTTCAAATTGTTAAATCATATTAAATATTAACTACAAATAATAAAATAGTAAACTTGATTTTAATTTTTTATTCCTTATTTTTCCTTTAAATTTAGTCTTTAAAATTTTAAATACATGTAATTCCATTTAATTTTTTAGTTTAAAACATTTACTATTTTTTTTGGAGAATAAATTAAAATGTAAATATAAGATAAATACATGTTTTGTGTTTTCCAAATTATTAAACTATAGCTTATAAAACTTATGAAAGATGTTCCTTACCATCTCAATAGCAACTGAAAGAAAGAAACTAATTAATCACTTCAAAAGTAAATAAAAAATTATAAAGATGATCTATGTCTTGGAGTGTATTAAATAATTTCAATAAAATAAACATTGTTTTTTTTATTATCTGAGAAGATTAGATTGATGAAAAAATATATTAGAATTAAAAAATATTTTCATTATAGGGAATGACCATTAAAGATAATTAATTTGATATTTATAATTCAAATTTTGATGAAAATCCCTTATTCTTCTATTCAAGGAAATAAAACTTATTCAAAGTAGAGCTGAAGACAAAATAAAAATAAAAATATGCACTTTATGCAATCACAATTCTTCTTTAACCTTAATATCGAAGTGGTAGTATATGTGATATACACTCACTAATTTTTTTTGCTTTAAATATTTTTAATATTTTTTTTATTTTATTTAGTTTTTAGCATAGAAAATAAATATTATACATGTATAGGAAATACGAACCACAATTATCATTCTCATGCATACTATACACTTTTTTATATATGAAAATATAATACATTTCTTCTAATTGTTGAGATATCAACTTAATAGTTCTCTTTACTTAAACATGAATTTTAAAAAAATTATTAATTAATATTTTATATTACAAATTGTAAAAAATTATTGTTATTTATACAATTAAATTTAAATTTATTATGAATAAGTATATCAACCTCAACAATTAATTTCATCAAATGTAATGATGTAGATTAGTTTTGTTAATCACATCTCCCAAACTGTCACTTGTCATTTGCAAATATGTATGCTTGTTGAAACTTTCCAGAATTTACAACTATATTTAATATAAATCATAAATCATCAAAAATCCAAATTTTATAAAATTAGCAGTTAAGATTTGGTATAAATCCTTCACTTACAAAATATTATTTTTTAGTTTTGATGAAGTGAGATGAATAAATTTATCATAAATAGTTAAATTAAATCTTATTTTTTGGTTACATATAAATTTATAGATTAATCTTTTGTATTTGTTTAGTAAAAATTCAGTTCTTATAAACCATAAGAAAAAAAAATACAGATTATAAATTAATAGAAATAAAATAAAGAGATTATAACGAACTTTAAAACTTATACGTGCATGCATGTTAATATTTACGTGTGAATTGGGCCGGTGGGCACACATCGCACATGCATATTCGAATAAAACCAAAAAACGGTTAACGTAAAGAACTCGAACTCATGCACTTCATGCAGAATAGCTTCAAAAAAACAATAATGATTTTTTTTTCACTCTATTTTATAAACAAATCGGTTTAGTCTTTATCATAAGTATAAAATGAAAATATTCAGTCAAATTTTAGTTATTTTAAATTTAAATATTTTTTAAAATTCAAGTTACATTAGTTATATGAATTAAATTATTAGAAAATTAATATATGAGACCTTTTTTTCATTAATTATCCTTGAATATTTAGGATGAATTTTTTTATTATTTTAATTTATTCAGTCTAGTTAGAGTTACCAGTTATTAGCATTTTATATGAAAATATCTAATTTAAATTTAATGTATATCTACAGCTGTTTTCAAAAAAATTATTTTAATATTTTAAATATTGAGATATTTATTTAAAATATTTTCTTCATAAACACATTAATTATATATATATATATATATATAAAAGGAAAAAACATCTACATTTCTACAAATTTTTAATTTTATATATCTTCTGTTTGTATTAAACTTAAATTTATTTTTATTCTTTACTAATATGATAATTTTATTTTTTGAAAATTTGAGTTTTTGTTCACCTTTCTTGTTAAAAAATTAAATGAATATATAAGTATATTATCATATCTATAGTATCTCATGAAAAATATTTAAATATGAATTTGTGAATAAAACATATTAGTAATAAAAGACTAATAACCAAGTAGTATTTTTTTTTTAATTACCCATGACATTTTTTCATATCCAAAAAAGAAACAATTCTGGAAATAATATAGAAAAATTAATGTACAGTTGTGTAGATTTGTTAAAAACTTTAGACTATCACACACCCTAGATTATATAGATTCGTGACCTTGTAAACATCAAATATCAAAATGCTAATCAAATTTATGCAGAAATTCATCACACTTAACATATCAAAATAGTAATCAAATTTATGCAGAAATACATCACACTTAACACAAAGTACTCATAAGGATCCTTATTACAAACCAGGGAAATTAAAATTGAAATAACAGGTGCAAGTCTCAAAATAACAAATACAATACTAATAATAATGATAAATAACTTATTTTTTTTTCTTCCATTGTCCATATTTCAAAATATACTAGCATTTTTAGATCTTGATAAACGGGTTCAGGTGCATCTTCCATCATACATTCACTTTATTCCTTTCTTTCACATGTGCTTGCTAATCTTCTGATGTCTGCCATTGATTCTTGTTCACCAGGTTGCGCTTTGAGCCCTCTTCAATTTCTTCAGCTTCTCTGTCCTCTTTTCAGCCATTGTTGAGGGCTTTCTCTGAGATATCTGCATCAATATATTATAATTATACTGATATTATAATTCACTAAACCTGCAATATGCATTGAGAAAATAGACTACACTCAACAAAAACTGTCATTCACTCACAAGGTTATCAGATACTGCAACTTTTTCAAATTTACAATAATTATCTCAAAAATCATATCATATTAATAATGATTTTAGAATGATTGCCAGTGTAAAAGTTTTTAAGAGCATTAATTTGAATATATAACACTAATTATATTTGAAACATAATCACTTACAGCTTCTTTCCTCTTGAGTTCATCAGCAGCCTATTGCAGATGTAAATGAATATAAAATATGTTAAGACACCAAAAAAACATGAATAATTAAGAAAGAAAAAAATAAGAAACCTCAATTTCAATATTGTGTACCAGAACTGTTTTGAGCTTTTCATTTTCATCTTTCAGATGATTCAGCTCTGCTTCAAGCTCCACAGTATAAGCCTGCATCAGAAGATTTTAACATAAGGGAAAGGACCTTGAATGCAAGCCAAAACATCCCAAGAAATTTTGCATGGTGACTAGTGAATCATATCTAAAAAGATATGGTAAAAATGAACAAAAAATTGATTAGATGGAATATTAGAGGTACCATATATACTAGGTGATTAATTAATAAGTAGCAAACATATGAATCTGATGTATAAGAAAGAGTAGCTTATGATGACTAAAAAACCTGTCTTCTTGCTCGAGATCGTGCTGCTGATTCTCGATTCTTCAGCATTCTGCGCTGCCTCCTCTCTATTACCTCTTCAGGAGGACCACTAATGATCCTTTTTTTGCCCTTCCCACTTGTTTCTCCCAAGTTTTGAGAATGAGTAGCAGGTGCAGTGGGGAGATTCCTTAAAACTAAGGTGTTATTCTGTGGCAGCATTGGATGTGGTTCAAATCTATTACTAGGAACATTAGATCCAGTAGTTCCTATTAATATATAGCTTGTATTAAATGGTACATTGCTTGGAATGTTACCAAAATTATTCTGAGGCAATATAGTAGTGAATAGTGTTGATTCTCGTACAACCCCAGCTTTTACTAGGAATTCCTCCAGAGTTATTTCTCCAAATGTGGGTTGCTTTTCGAGTGTTTCATTCTTGTCACCCTCATTGTGCTGCTTTGGTTGGCTTTTTTGGATCTGAGACCAAACTTCATCAACAGTTTTCTTGCAAATTGGGGGAGGGACAGAGAATGAGCCTGGCTGGGGAATGGTGGGTTCTGGTGCAACGCTTTTGTTCTTTGCAGCTTCCTCATAGACGGGCAGTGGTGGGATTTCTTCTGCGTTCCAAATGCTGGCTATGAATTCATCCATGCTCATTGATCCTAAGCTCTTTCCGTTCTTGCCGCTCACCTCCTCAAGGGTGAGTGAGAGTACTGAATTTTGTTGGTTCAGTTGAGAAAATGCAGCTTCTGTGTCTTGCAATGGCACCTCTTGCTCTGATTGTTGGAAATTCATGAGTGCAGATGAAAGGGCTATAAGAAACAGTTATTGCCTCAGAAATCACCACTATTTAAGGCCAAAAAAAGACAGAAAACTTTAAATGCATTAAAAATTAGCTGTTACCGATGCTTCACCAGATTTAAACTCTTACAAAATTGACATGCATCAGTAGCTAACTTGTATAAAGCACATCCGTATGAATTTTTAACTAACCCCAAGATCCCCAAAAGACAGACAAAGAAAAATGTCATTTATTCATCAGAAAACTCAGATTATGCAAATTGATGCTCTACTGGGAGTGTACCAGTTGCATGCAACATGCAATCATGCATCTGAGTATGATCCATATGATAGAAGCAGATTAGGGGAAGAACAGAAGCAAAATCATATAATGCAGTTGGAAGGGGAAAAGAAAATTAAAGCAAGAGAAGGGTACCTGTGTAGAAACAGAAGGAAGAGAGTGAGTTCTGAAGAGAAAGATGTGGAAGTAAATATAGGGAGAGGAATAAAGAAGGAGGAAGAACAAAGTGAAAGAAAGGGAGAGATTAAAGAGAAGAGTACACTACATAGAGACAAGGCTTTAACTGCCATTGGTATAATTTTGAAACAACATTTGTTTCACTCAGTTTCTGGCATTACTTTATCATTGCCACGTTCTGAGCTATCAACCGTTTTCACCTTACCACAAGTTCTGTTTTTCATTTATTTTCATTTTAAAGCATCTACCTCTTCAATGTCTCTTGTCCTGTTTCTTGTTCGGTGCATAAAAGATAATACTATTATTTAATCAAGGAATGTTATTTAAAAAATATTCTTCAATCAAAAATAAATCATCAACAAAAACTATTCTTTTTACAAGAGAGAAAAATATTTAATGAGCTTTCACTTTTTTCAATTGGTGCAGAGAAAGGTAAATTAAAACCAGCAACGGATTTTTTTTCCTTTTCTTACAATTTGGTTTTGAAGTTTTTACTTTCAATTTCTGGAGTTTTTTTTTAAATTTTAATTCTAATATTCATTTTAAGATTGATAGGTAAAATTTATTTTAGAGGTTTTTTTTTTCTTTCTAAGAGTCATTGTGTTACAAATTACAATACTAGTGGGTGTTATTTAAAATTATCACTTAACCTTTTGTTCATTCATAAGAACTAATTATTTCTATGTAATATTAATAATAATAAAATAATTCTTTTTTATTTTAGAAGGATAGTAATATTTCTTTTGTACAAAAGTCATTGTAAATTTGATGGAGAGTGTTGCTGTAAGTTGTGGTAAGAATTGATCTTTGAAAATAACTACTTTTTATTACAACAATTATAGTATTATAATAATTACCAAATTATTAAAATTATCATAACTGTGACCATTAATTAGAAACAGTTTATATATATATATATATATATATATATATATATTAAATTGTATCTTACAAATTAGAAAGTATTTAAAAATAATGTTTCTTATAATGTTGCTTTGATAATTTAAAAATAAAATTATATGCTTAATGTTGTTTCAATTTTTTGTTATTAAATTTACTTATTTGACATCTTTAGATTATTAAAATGATTACTATATAAATAATGATAAAAATGGAAAAAGAGGGGGAAAACCATGAAAACCAAAGCATTTTTTTAAAACAAGGAAAGAAAATAAAAAGGCATATTCGTTATGGATTTTTGAAAATATTTTGTTTTTTACCTCTTCTAACACAAACATAAGACAGCTAAGATTTTTTGAGCCTTGTGTTTTTTTTCCCTCTTCTAACAGACATAAGATACCTAAGATCTCTTTTCCCTACTTATTATTTAATTATAAATTATCAATTCACAAAAAACTACAAGTTTTTTATCAAATTTTATTTACATTTTTAGCTTAAATACTCCAGAGAATTAAAATATTTGATAAAAAAGATTAAAAACATTAGCTTTATTTGAAAGTAGTTGCCTTCCAGTGAAAAAAGAATATTTACAAAAAATAAAATAAATATATTTAAAACTTTTAATTTAAAATATAAAAGGAGTTTAATTCATAAAAATTATTTAAAGGATGCTTTCAAAATATTTTATTAAATGACGTGACTTAAAGAAATTTAAATATTAATTAAAAAGTATTAAATGTTATAAATTCTTAATTTAGTTTGTATAATATTTTTTATTTTTATTTTTATAGAATCTAGTACCATCAAACTATATAATAAAAAGTCCTGCCAGTTGAAAAAAAATCAATGACATAAATTTACTACTAAGATTTTATGATTGGCATTGTGTAAGAAATAGAAGGTAACAAAGTGTTAGCATTAAAAAAATTGTAAAATAAACTAACAAAAATTATTTTTTTAAGAAAATAAATAATAAAATTTTCAAATTTTTTTTTAGTTTTTTTTTTAAAAGGTAGTCTGCAACTTGGAGAGTTAGGCCATAATACATCAGTGGCTTTCAATTTTTATTTTTCTTCTTACGAAATAAGTTTGTTTTTTTTAGCAAAAAATAATTTAAAAAATTGTCTGATGTAACTTATCTTCTGAGGAGAAGAAAAACTCAAAACAAACTCTGATTACTTTGTGGTCACACTCATCTGCATCAGAACCCTTATGTTTGTTAGTGCCTCACATATTCCACCACACTCGAATCTACTTTTCACCACTTTGGTATTACAGTTCTACAGTTTTAGTGTTTCACACATTTTAATTACAGAAAACTAAATGTTCTGAGTATCACAATTATACAATTTTACTCACTTCGTCACATAAACTTTATCTTTTCATCTTTTCTCTCTATGATGTTGTGTTATTGTGTTAGTAAAATAAAATTTTAAAAAAAAATATATTATATTTTTCATAAAAAAAATGTGTGTGTTTATAAGTTGACTAATTTATAATTTATTTATAGAGAATTTATTTATTGGTATAATAGACTTTCATCTAATCTGTTTTTATAATTATTTATGAATAAGTATAGAGGTGTCAGTCTAATTAAAATCTCAAGTTACACAATAATATTTAACATAAAATTTTTATTTTAAAATAAAATAAAAATAGCCTGTGTTATTGACATAACATTGTAAAAGAGATTAAGGTTGTTTTAATATGTCTTAGATTAAGGTTGTTTTAGTATGTCTTAGATTTTGCAATCTGAATTGGATTCGCCTGCAGTAGTGCAAGGCGTGTTTGGATGTCATTTTTTTGGTTGGTTTTATTGTATGGCCTTTTCTGTTATAGGCCCAAGTAAAGGGTGCCAATGGAGTCTAAATTTTAAATATATTATAATTTTAGTTGTTATTTGATTGGAAATTTTATATTTATTAGAAATTAAAATATTATTTAATAGTATATAAGTAGGTATAAACATCATTTTATAAGTTTTTTTTTTTAAATAAAAACTTTTATATTAGGTATTATTATGCAACTTGACGTACCAGGTTGACATCTCAAGTAACAACAATCATTAGTCATCACATGATAAAAAAATATTATAAAAAAAAGAAAGAAAATACAAAAATATGGAAATTAGACCAAAACCCATATATTAACAAAAACTATACATAGATAGACTATATTTATTCATAAAGATTTCTAAGAACATACTAGATAGATAGTAGCCTATTATACCAATGAAAAGATTCTCTATGAATAAATTCTAAATTAGCCAATTTATCAGCACACGCATCTTCTTCACGAAAAAATATGAGTAACCTGATTTTACAAGTTTACTTCTTAATATGATATCAAAATTATTTCAGAGTTTATCCAAACAAGAGTCTCTTAAATTTATCAAACTACCCGTTATTAGACCGGTATTGGACCACTCATAAATATAATTGTATTACAGAAATTAGAATCCAAAAATAATTTTGAAATAAAAAAAAAGTGAAATCTAAAAGATTAATTATAAATTTCAAAATACCAACTGTTAAGAGAAATTTTGGAATTATGAATTTTTAAAAAACTAAGATTTTTTAAAAACGTAATTAGACTATTTCAATCATTTAGGTTGGAAATTGGTATAGTGAAGGATTCAAACGCCTATAATTTTTTAAGTTCAACTTGGAATGCTGCTGGACCCATAGCCCATTATAATTAGTTATGAAATTAAATTTAAAAATAAAAAAAATCATTTTCAAAATTAAATCACATTAATAAAACTAATTTGAAATTTGAAATTAAATGATTTAATGTATAAATTATAACATATTATTTTAAAATTTTAAATATAATATACTAATTTAAAACGCGAGCTTACCAATTAACCTAAATACTATCCCAAACTAAGTCCATATGATTTGTGTGCTAAACAGATAAAACTTAGACAAATTCTTTCTACACCTAATCTTTTTAAACCTTCATCCTAAATAATTTTAAACTTCTAGAAATGCCCTTTCTGGAAATAAAAATCCAAAATTGAAAATAGTACATTTTGGAAAAGTAGATTTAAAAAAATTTATTGTGTTTCAAAAATAAAAATTCAAAATATAAAAATCAAAATCTCATTAAAAAAAAATCATAATATAAAAAATTCGTTAAAAAAAAATCTGGAAACAAATTTCAGAAAAGAGGATCCAAAATGTATTTTCGTATATTTATACTGATGCAGTTTCTTCCTGCACCCCTACATTTTTCTTCCTGCACCCCCATAAGGTTGTGCAAAGACAAAAGTGTCCCTATATAAATTGTACATTTTTTTATTATTTCGGATTATGAAATCCAGTAAATTTTTGAATTGGCTCATCCGGTAATCTCACAGATTGATGCTTCCGGTAATACATGAATGATAGTGTTAATCTAAAATAAAAAAACATGCAAAACATCCATAATTGAAAAAACCATTCCGAATCTATCAATCCGTAATTCAAAATATGCATTTCGGATTCAAAAATCCATAATTGAAAAAAATCATTCTGGATCCACCAATCCGTAATAGAAATTAGGCTTCTGGATTCAGCAATCCAGAAATCAATAATTTATGCAAATTTTGCTTCCAGAACACCCCTCATCCGGAATGCAACATGATTCACTTCCAGATTGATGAATCCGTAGCACACTCCCAGATCCCGAAATTGTGGGGAGCAGGAAGAAAATTCTAGGGGTGCAGGATGAAACTGCCTTATACTGAAATTGTTACGATGGTAGGTCCAGTTGGTACTTTTAATACCCTTTGTGAACTATTGACTCATTTTTAAATTAAAATTAAAAAAAAGTTATACTATTATTTAAAATATGTAAATATATAATAATATTTTAATTCAAAAACTCATATTTACAAATTAAGTTTCAATTATTAATTATAATAAAATAATATAACATATAAAATTATTATTAATTTAATTTGTTCAATTAAATATATTAATTAATCAATTTAAGACTACAAAATATTTATATAATTAAGTGTGCTTTTAATATAAAAATAAAACTGACAAGTTGACTTCAAACCCGTTCTTCTGAGGTACGAATAAGATATGAAGATGTTCCGTTTTACCACTCTTAATCAAAATTAAAATAACTTAATTCAATTTAAGTTATATTTTATAGTCCAGCCTCTTTTATAACCTTTTTTTATCAACCCATCAAACTAAACCTATCTTAACACCTCTATTTAGAGTCAAATCTAATAAATAAAATGTTTTTTTCAGCGAAACATTTAAAAAATATATTTATTAACTCTTTTTTTATTGTGATTTCACATTCATGTGATATCATAATTCCTTAACTTCCAATAATTATATTAAAATTCTCTTATAACCATCATCACTATTGTATTTTAAGAATAATTAAAACACATATTCATTGTGAAAATAAATTTGCTTAATTCTAAAAGGTTCAAAAAAAATGTGTTTTTATATACGTGCAAATCTTCCCCTCTTTTCAAGAAATAGTAATAGTTCCAAAAAAATTTATTTGAGTCTATTAAATTTTATTTATTTATTGAGTATTAAAAAAATTGTTTTTCAATTGAGTTTCTGTGATCTAATTATTTTTATTAACTTGGTGACATAATATTTATTTTACATTGTTATTTTGCTTATTTATCTCTACATGTTAAAAAAATATACATTTTTGAGATCAATATAAAATAATATTGCACTTAATATAAAACGAGTTAATTTTATTGTTTTCATTAAAATATATGTTGGATAATAAGAAATTGTCATTAAACACTTTAATTTTCAATAACAACGACCAGTACGAATTTAAGAAAACAAGATTACAAGTACAAGATAAGATAACAGTCATGTCACCCAATTAACACGTAAAAATTAAATTACAAGAAAAATATAATATTTTAAATACTCAATATACCAAAAAAACTTTAACAAGAACTCAATTAAAGATACTCAAATTTACAAAATCCTAGAAATTTAATTAAGTCTATAAGTGTTGCACATTCTTATAAAGAGAAATCATTTGTGCTTACTCAAATTTCTTTTGATGTTGTTTAATCTATAATATTGGCGTGACTGAGGCAAATCATTTTGTGATTGAAAAATGATACGTTAACAACTTGTTTCAGTATATAACCTCTAATTGATGATATAAAAAAAGAGTATTTTTGTCATACCATACAAAAGTTAAAATTTTAAACAAAGAAATAGGGTTGCATAATAGAACAAAATTTTCAATGTGTCAATTTTCTTTATGATTATAGTCATCGACGAACTTGATCACAAAAATAAAGAATAATTGTGGAGAAAATACAAACGAGTAATTTCTCTTTACATAGATTTATCCAATATTCTCACATAAATGGTGAAACTTTGCTAAGTTTTCCTTCGTTTTATATTCGTGATTATTTTGCTTTTAGCAATAGTCCAATTGTACTTATATAAAAAGCTAATACTTTGCATCCTTCAACCGTATCTTTTTTTCTAAAAAGTGTATATTGTAAAGCACAAAAATTGAAATGAAGCATTTCCCCATTTTACACATTTCTTTTTTGCCTTGTGTCGTGCTTCTCAATCTTTATAAAGTATGTTTTCTTAAACTTGGAAACGTCGATTCTTTTGTTGTTGTATGCCAATTATGATGTTTTGAAACTCATCCAAATCTTTGAAACATGTGTCAATTAAAGCATGATGTGTAGGGTATCTGCTCACAAAATTTACTGGTATGAACTAGACTATACTCTGTAATGGACTCATGGTTTACTGCACAGACTGCATCTTATTCTGAAATATCTGGTGAGAGTAGAAGTGCTCTGATAATAGACTCACATTCATTTTTCTTGAAGAGAAACAAATGTCCTGCATGAGGAAGCTCGTGATATAGAATCCATGGTAATTTGTGAGAGATGTAACGGTTCAGTGTGTAGGGAATGATCCTATCTTCAAAGCCTTGCCAAATGTGGACTGAACCATTATTATCTGGGAACGGATTTGCTATCTCTGTGGGGCCAAATTCCCACTTTCCAAAAGCACTCATTATGTCTCGGTGTAATGATTCATATTCACCTTGCTGAGTTATCCTCTCCTGAATGTTAAGACACACAGTATAGTAGCAGGCAAAAAAACTGATAAACTAATTGTGTGCATCATGAATCAATGTTTACATGTAGTGTATATGATGTAATCCTATGTTGAGCCCTGTAACTCTTTCTATTTTGTTGTTGGTTGCGGTTTGATGGAGAAATTTTATGGTGGATGAAGAAATCTGAATGAAAAAGATGATAATGGTTGGTGAAGATAGAGATTTAGAAAAGGTGAGGCTCAGATGAGGCCAACTCCAAATGATTATATGTTAAACACAAAACTAGTGCTAGCATATAATAGAAAGAGCAAAGAAGACAAATTGTGAATTCTAAGCTCCAAATAGAATTAATCCTAGCTGTTTTCTTTATCAGTTCTAAGCTCCAAATAAGCACTGAATTAATCCTAGTTGTTTTCTTCTGTGAATATGAATGTCAAGATGAAGTGACAAATGAAAATGCAGGCACTACCTGAGAAGTGTTAGGGAGTTCTGACAAGCTCTTCACGATTTCTATATCATCAGGAGACAACATATTTGTCAAAGTCAATGAAGGGAACCATTTTTGTGTCATCCACCAATGGAACAACCAAGGGGCGTAGTGTGCAACTCGAAAAGTCCATTTGTCTGACTGAGGTAGCATCTGAAATGCCTCTCTCAAAAGATTATCAGGAAAACAAGGCCACCAATAGCTTATAAATGGAGCCACCAAAGCTGCTCCTGATAATCTGCCAAAGGATTTCTTGTTATATGCAGAGTTTAAGGTTACTGTTTAAAGATCCTTTGTGATTAGATCACAAATCTTGATAGTGTAAAATCATTTATACTCTTATATATTATTGTGTGCAAGAATTGAAAACATCAAAAGCAAAATGAAGCTACAAGTAAGTAATTAACATGCCTGTGTGGAATGTATTTTAGGCAGCTCCAAACAGAGTAACCTCCCATTGACATTCCAATTATATAAAATTTATCACCAATCTCCAATTTATCAGCTAGTTCTTGAATATCATAAGCTTCACTCTTCACAGAACGTGATGAATGAGGGTCACTTTCACCATAACCTGCCCTGTCGAAGTGGAGGAAATATATCCCAAGATCCTCAACTAGTTCCTGCATACAAGAAACCCAACAAATTTAACATATATTAATCTATGTTTATACACCTACCACTCTAATGCTCTACAACTATATACCAAACACAGGAGTGTAACAACATAAAAGAAGAACAAGTAGTTGAAACATACTTGAGAAACTGCTAAAGTTTGGTCTTTGGAACTGTTATATCCATGAATGACAATGATCTTGTACCTAGCTTCTTCCTTAGGAACACCAAATTCTTTGTAGGCCAAATTCCTACCATCACTGAGCTTCACTCGGGGTGATTTAACTTGAGGACCACCAATAGATCCACATATTTTGGGATCTGGGGGTTTTATGGCCTTGTAAACCAATCCAACGAAAATCACCACCAGTGCCACTGATATTGGAATCACCATTGCTCCAAGGAGACTGCAACATCAAACTTATTATCCACTACTTTCATAACATTTTTAAAATATTAAAGAAACAAGAAGCAAAGTTGTGCTTAATCAATAACATTTCCCACTTTACTAATCTAAACACCAAGAACAGTAAAAGAATGAAAAACAGAACCAGTGCTTACTCTTCTTTATGAAACTTACCATCCAGAAACAAAAATTTTCTGCAAATAATTAATCACAAACAACTACCAAGTTTATATCATAATAACCAGTTTAAAAGACCGAATGCAAATAATTTCTAATTGATTAAGAGTTATTTATATTAATAATACATAAAAATTAAACTCTGTAAACATTAACACTATATAACAACTGATCCTATCAATTTTTCAAGCTACCAAATTGCTTTACCTCTCTCTGAGTACTAAAATATAATCCAGTCCGAAAACAGAGAGAAGGGTAATTATTGTTAGAGGTGTTGCAGTATTCTACAACATACTCTTTCCAATATAAATATCATTAATTAATTAAGAATTAATATGTATAAAGGAATGTCTCTTGCATCAATTTTCATATAAACATTGGGATTCCTTGATTCAGATAAAACGACATATATCATGTGCAGCAGAATCACAGAGCAGTGGGCAATGCATTGCAGGGTGATGGTCCCTCACCCATATACGTCAAAAAAATAAAAGGAAAAACACGTTATCTCCTCTCTCCAAACACACCCTATGCAATAATTTCATATTCCAATCCACCCAAAATATAATTAATTCGTGTTTTATCACTATTTGTCTTATTTTACTAAATAAGAAATAAAAAAATATCCAAAATAACGCTTGGCAGAAATTGAGGCAACATTAATTAGGTTAGACAAGTCCATGTTCTCAGAGACATGATTGAAAACTCCCAAACCCAAACGTTTCCTTTCTTCACAACATAAGCACGTGAAGAAGTAAACTTTACACGCGCCACGAGACTGCCACGTGGAAACCGATGAGCCTTGTTTCAAATTATCATCATTAATTAATTAATTAGTTAATTAGTTAACAGGGAAAGATTGTGAGAACTGCAAATGAACTCAGAGGAGTGTTCATCCATTCCATATTTATAATTTGAACTGAACTACGAAACTGAACGCAATTCATTTCACAGATGGTGGAATAAGTTTCAAAGAAAAAGAAAAAAAGAAAAAAAAGTAGAGAAGAGTCTGACCTGAAGAAGATGAAGGGTGTTGATTTTATGAATCTGCAAAAGATGTCTGCTTCTTCTCTCTTTTTATCGTACCATGTCTTGTTCAGCAAAAACTCACTCATATAAAGACCTCAGAAGACATGTCTGACCATGACGTCATATTTCTTTCTCCAAATTACCTTTTCCATCTTCTGCCAGGTTTCAGGTCTATAACATTAATTGCAGTTTTTTTTTACAATTTATTTAAAAAAATAAAGTGTAGTACTTATTTATTTGTATTATGGTGGTTATTAAGTAAATAATTTAAAAACCCATCGTATTTAATTTTTTAAATATTACATTATTATTTAAATTTTAATAATTAGATATAATCATTTCGAGATTACTAAATTTAGTAACTCGAGGTTAAGATCCTGCCTTTGACCGTGCCTTTTTGTGTACACTACATGGTGAAATTAAATAGTTAGTAAATTAATATTTTTTTTAAGAGTGTCTATCTTTGTTGGTGTTCTAAAGTGTCGATTTCTTCAATCTTTGGCTGATAAAGTTAAATTGAAATTAACAATATTAGAAAGGTAAATCTCTTAGCATGATGAATCGAATTCAGTTGGTCAATACAGTGATTACTGGATTTCTGGTTTATAGTTTTAATATGTATAAATGACCTGTTTCACTTATTAAGCAAGTTGAGTAGTGGTGTCGAAATTTTATTTGGACTGGAAATATTCTGAAAAAAGGTATCGCTACCGTTAATTGGGCGAAAATTTGTTCACCTCTTGAGGATGGATGCTTGAATATTATTAATCTTCATCATGAAAATAATGCATATCTTCTTAAGCTTGCTTGGAACTTTGCTTATAGCAACAAACCTTGGTCTTTACTCTTGAAAGTCAGGGTTCTTAAATCAAAAT
>Ga0123342_1001561_pt1 | contig 38561 bp, 21 predicted proteins | sample Turbeawhitnodule_FD_89960 | JGI IMG/M metagenome (GOLD analysis project Ga0123342, IMG submission 89960) | Root nodule microbial communities of legume samples collected from Mexico - Turtle bean Mexico white nodule | ecosystem: Host-associated > Plants > Roots > Nodule | place: Mexico: Nepantla...
AAACATCTAAGTATAAAACAATCGGTTGTTTCGACAAAACAATCGGTTGTTTTTCACTTAGTTTGAAAAACACTTTTCTTTTAAAAAGATTGAGAATGCCTATGCTTTGGATTCAATCACAAAGTGGATTACATACACAATCTACCACAGATCCTAACTAAGACAACTCAGCAACAGCAAGCACAGCTAAGCCTTCAACATCCTTCAAAGGGTTTGGATTCTTCAAAGCTTGAACACCACTTGGTTCAACATGTAGCATTCTTTTAACATAGTGCTCCTATGACAACCAAAGCTTCTTCCCTTGCCCATCACGCATGATTCTAACGGTGGACGAAACAGCAGCAACAATTCGAAAAGTTTCGTCCTCAATAGAAACGCTGAGAACGTTGCTGCAGTGTGAGTTGAATTTCTCTCTTCTCAAACAACTTATGCACAATCCGAACGGTCAGATTGAAGTAACACAAAGTATGAACTTGCTGACAAAATTACAGTCGATCCAACGGTGAACAAAGCGTCGGTGGCGGGCGGAAGTTGCTGGGCAAAACTTTCTCTCTTTACTCTGTACACTCTCTCTTTTCTCTCTTTGTCTTTTCTGCTGACGGTTGTCACTGTGTTCGAAAAAATCCTAAAGGTTAATATTGGACTGGGCCTCCACATAGGAAGTGAGCCCAATCCAACAAATCTCCTTCTCAACTATGTGGAGATGATCGAAAAACTGACAATCTCACAACAATTTTCAAGTTTGCTTCTCAGTAGTGTCTTAGTCATCATATGAACACAATTATCATCTGTATTAACTTTTGCCAACTCCAATAACCTAGCTTCCAAAGCATCACGTATCCAATGATACCTGATATCAAAATGCTTGGACCTAGAATGGAAAGTTGAATTCTTACCAAGATGAATGGCACTCTGACTATCACAAAATAACAAGTACTTGTTTTGAACAAAACTAAGCTCTTGCAGGAGTTTCTTCACCCAAAGCAACTCCTTGCATGCTTCTGTAATGGCAATGAACTCTGCCTCAGTAGTGGACAACGCAACACACTTCTGCAATCTAGATCGTCATGCCACAGCTTTCCCTGCAAATTTAATCACGTAGCCTGAGGAAAACCTTCTGGAATCTATGTATCCACCCATATCAGAATCAGTATAGCCCACAAGGGTAGGCTTATCACCTCCAAAAAAAGCTTCAAACAAGTAGTACCATGAAGATACCTTAAAATCCATTTCACAGCATTCCAATGCTCCCTACCTGGATTAGACAAAAATCTACTAACAATACCAACAACATGTGCAATATCAGGTCTTGTACACACCATTGCATACATCAAACTACCCACAGCAGATGCATAAGGAACCCGTTGCATATCCGACTTTTCAGTTTCATTAGAAGGACTTTTTTTTTGCATTGAATTTAAAATGAGTTGCAAGAGGAATGCTTACCGCCTTAGCATTTTCCATCTGGAACCTCTGTAGCACTCTTTTAACATAATGCTCCTATGACAACCAAAGTTTCTTCTCTTGCCTATCACACATGATTCTTATACCAAGAATTTGCTTAGCAGCTCCCATGTCTTTCATAGTCAATGACTCACTTAATTTTTTCTTCAACCTGTTGATCATGGAAATATCTTTCCCAACAATAAGCATGTTGTCAACATACAACAATAGGATAATGAAATCATTATTAGCAAACCTTTTAACAAAGACACAATGATCAGAAGTAGTCTTCTTGTAGTCATGGTCACACATAACAGACTCAAACTTCTTGTACCATTAACGTGAAGCCTGCTTCAAGCCATATAGACATTTCCCCAGCCTACAGACATGATCTTCCTTGCCTTCAACAAGAAAACCATCAGGTTTCTTCATGTAAATCTCTTCCTCCAAATCACCATGAAGGAAAGTAGTTTTAACATCCATTTGATCTACCTCTAAATCAAGAGTAACAACCAAACTCAACACAATTATAATGGATGACATCTTCTCCATAGGAGAAAAAATCTCATTGAAATCAATATTTTTCTCTATCTAAAACCTTTCCCCACCAATCTGGCTTTATACCTTGGAGATGTAGAATTGCTTTCTTGCTTTACCCTATAAATCCACTTGTTTTCCAGAGCCTTCTTGCCTTTTGGCAATTTCACCAAGTCAAAAGTGTGATTATCATACAAAGACTTCATTTCATCTTGCATTGCATCCAACCACTTTTTCTTTTCCTCACCCCAAAAATGCTTAGGCAACTTTGCTTCAAAAAGCATACACCTAACTCTTTTGATCAATGTTTTGTTCATCATTTCTGCTAAACCATTCAACTGAGGAGTTTTAGGAGGAGTTTTTTCATGTTTAATACTGTATTGCTTGCAATAAACACGAATGGTCCATAATACTCACCACCATTGTCAGTACAAATGCATTTTAGCTTCTTGTCTGACTGTCTCTTAACCAAAACATGAAATTCTTTGAATTTCTCTAGAACTTGGTCCTTTGTCTTTAAAGCATAAACCCAAAGCTTTCTGGAACAATCATCAATAAAGGTAACAAAATAAAGTGCACCAATAAATGACTTTACCTTCAATGGGCTACAAACATCAAAATGCATCAATTCAAGCAAGTCTGACTTCTTTAAGGGAGGATGCTTCTTGAAGTATACTCTGGTCTGCTTACCAGCCATGCAATGAGAACATTTCTCCAACTCTGCACTCTTCAATCTCGGAAGCACATCCTTTTTAGCTAAACAATTCAGCCCCTTCTCACTGATATGACTAAGCCTTTCATGCCACAAAGAAGCATCCATATCCATGGCGTTCACACTGTCTTTAGCAACCAATGCTTTTGTCCAATACAATTTACTAATTTTCTCCCCTTAGGCCACAATTAGATTACCTCTGGAGAGTTTCCACTTTTCTGAACCAAAGTGATTTTCATAACCACTATCATCAAGCATCTGCACAGAGATCAAATTAAAGCGAATATCTGGAGCATGTTTGACTCTTTTAAGTAACAACTGCATTCCCATATTGGTTTGCAAGCAAACCTCACAAATATCAATTACCTTAAACACACCATCATTACCCATCTTCAACATTCCAAAATCACCAGAAGTGTAAGATGTGAATAACTCCTTCCTTGGTGTAACATGCAATGTAGCACCACTGTCAATTATCCACATGCTCTCATCTGATACAAGATTAACTGAATCATGGTCACAGAGAATAATAAGATCATCATCACAAATAGCAGTAGTAACATGATCATCATTGTCATGATGTTTCTCCTTCTTTCTTATCCTTGTTCTCCTTTTTCCAAAGAAAACATTTTCTCTAAATGTGCCATGTTTTGTGACAATAATGACACTCCATATTTTTCTATCTAGACTTGGACTTACTTCTGTTGTTCTGTTTACTCCCTTTCGGTTCTTTTTTCTGACTTCTCCCCCTATTTTCAGTGACAAGTACCTCAGAATGAGATGAAGTACCATGATCCTTCCTTCTCATCTCCTCATTAAGAATACTACTCTTAACATTTTCCAAGGAGACAACACCATCAGGAGATGAGTTTGTAATTGAAACCCGAAATGTTTCCCAAGAATCTGGTAGAGTATTCAATAGCCATAATCCCAACACTTCATCATCAAATTTGATGCCCATTTGTGACAATTGATCTCGAAGCCCCTGAAAATCATTTAAGTGGTCTGAAATAGAAATCCCCTCCTTGTACTTCAAATTCATCAAGGAATTCAACAAATATAATTTATTGTTTCCTGTACTAGAAGCATACAAAGTCTCAATCTTCTTCCATAATGATTTTGCATCTTCCTCGTTAGCAATGTGATTATAAACATTGTCTTCAACATACCGACGAATAAAACCACAAACCTGCTAATGCTCAAACTTCCATTTCTCACCAATCTTGTCTTCTGGCTTTTCAGTAGCAAACACATGAAGATGCAATTTCTTCACAAATAACATATCCTTCATTTTTCCCTTCCATAAGTGATAGTTAGTGTCGTTCAAACATACCATCTTATTTGTATTTGCCTCCATCATTCAAGCAGTCAAATAGCTCCAATCAAGGAGTTCTGATACCACTATGATGGAAAATTCAACACAATAAAAATAATATGTCAAGAGGAATAAACAACGGATAATAATTTCCCCAACTTGCAAGAATCTGTGAGGAACAATGACAGCAACAAAAAAACACACTTCAGGAAGACACATAAATTTTAACGTGGAAAATCTTCTCAATGTGAGAAGTAAAAACCACGGGCACAAGCCAGTCAATCAAACTCCACTGTGATCAATGTTATGGTTACAAGAGAGTCTCAAATCACAGCACAAATTGTGTTCAATAACCAATCAAATAGCAATACAACAGAGATGAAACAGAGAACAAGAAACCTAAAAAAATCACAAAACTGCAGCTACAATACGCAGCCTATAAGTCATTGTTCCAGTGACTTTTGAACAATCCGAACGGTCCAATTGAAGCACCACGAGGTATGAACATGCTAAAAAAGTTTCAGCCCGATCCAACGGTGGACGAAACAGCAGCAACAATTCGAAAAGTTTCGTCCTCAATAGAAACGCTGAGAACCCTGCGGCAGTGTGAGATGAATTTCTCTCTGCTCAAACAACTTATGCACAATCCGAACGGTCAGATTGAAGTCACACAAAGTATGAACCTGCTTACTAAATTTTAGCCCGATCCAACGGTGAACGTTTTCTCTTTACTCTTTACACTCTCTCTTTTCTCTCTCTGCCTTTTTTGTCTTTTTTGTCTGACGGCTGATATTGTTTTCAAAAAAACTCTAAAGGTTAATATTGGACTGGACCTCCACATAGGAAGTGAGCCCAACCCAACAATATATTGTTGTTCAAATTCATTTTTAATGAATATAAAATCAAACTTACACTTATAAGCTTAATTGTATGAAAGGTTTAAGCTTAAAAATTAGATGATCATCCAACCATTATATAAAATATATTTTCAAATTCTATAATACCAAAGGTGTAAATAAAAAAATATATTTTCAGATTGTAAAATTTAAAATATATTTTTAAAAAAATAAAATAATCTTTCCAGTTCATGTAAAATACTAGAAATCTTGCATAGTAAAGGAAAATTCAATTATACTTGATTGAATGACATATTCAACCTACAACAAGCTTTTTGGTAATATGAAGGTGTCACGAGAAATCTTGTTTCTCTTAGGTTTTGGGTTTTTTTTTTTCAGTAGGGTTCAGGGAGGGCCTAGGAATAGGATTACTTTTGTATTTATTACACATTGATTAAATGTGAATTAGCATTATATTATCACTAATTCCATCTTTTAGAAAGAAAGAAAAAAGACAAAAGAAGACAAGTAGCATCATTTCCTTGTTCTCATTCCCTTCATAATGATTGCACTTATCAATTTCTGAAGACAGAGGGAACTAACACTCAATTGTAATTTAACACTTCCAAAAACATGATGGCCCCCTGTTATGTATTTATTCTTATTTTTCTTTCTACGTTGCTGAGTTGTTTTATCTATTCGAATATAAATAAAATATTGATTTGTAAAAATTGTTTTTGTAATGATTGAATCAGAATAATAGTGTTAAATAATCATTTTAAGATTTAAGTTTCTGTACATACTAGTGGGTCGTAGCAAATCGATTTTAATAATAAATAATGTATGTATAATCAACAGGCTTCAATATTTTTACTCAATTGTTTTTGTCTAATTTTTTTTTTTTTTATAAAAAAAATCAATGGCCTAGTTAAACAACTTTAGTTCAATACTAATTTATCATGTAATTACTAAAAAATGTATAGGTGCTTTCAGTGGTAAAAAACGTTAAAATGTATTATTTAAAATTCCTCTATAATATTCTACGTGAATAAAATAAAAATATTGCTATTATTGACGGATACGTTAATGTTTTCTATTACAAATTGAATTATACATTAGTAGAGACTAATTAAGTTTTTATAAAGACTAAACTTATATATTTATAAATAATAAAATCAAAATTGGATTTAAGCATAATAAAAAAGTAAGATTAATATATGAAATAATATATTAATAATATATAATGGTTAGACACATTTAAGATATTGAAATTTTTAAAAAAAAATACTAGATTTGATTAATTAAATGTTAATAAGTGAAATATACAAATGTTACTCACTTCAGAATCCCAATGGGAGATTCTTCGTATCAAGATTCTCTTATATATGTATTTTACTTTAATTATTTATATTAGCATTATTTTAAAAATAAACCGATATTCTTAACTAGCAAAAAATATCTCAATATTCAATATATTTAATCAGGCACCGACCGATGTTAATAAAATTATTATAATAATTAAATAGTATTAAAAAAATATAATATCATGTTTATATATTATTAAAATTAAATACAAATTTATGTAGCATATTAACATTTAAAATACATATAAAATTAAAATAAAATATGTCATGATATTTAGATTAAAATTTTAATGACATTCAGAGTATATATTATTAATAACAAGTTTAAACTAAAAAGTAATTAAATAAAAAATAAATTTAAAGATAAAAATAATTATTTTTTATATTGATTAAATTAGATATTTAAGACTAAAAAAATTATGATATCTAAAATAATTTTTATTAATAATAAAAAATTATTTTATCTAAAGTTTTAAAATTGATAACTAATTTAAAAAATTATAACTAATTAAGTATGGATTTAAAAACTATTTATCAATAATATAAATTATTTTAAATATTAGTAATTTTTTTAGTCTTTATGTGATTTAATAAATATAGTAATTAATTAATTTTCTTAAAATTTATTTTATATTTAATGATTTTCTAGTAGTGTTATGTGTAGAATGAAAATAAAATAACAAATAATTTATGAAAATTTTAAATTTTTAAATCTTATGAAATATTTTTAATTAAATATTTTTATTAGTTTTACTTTGATCAGTTTCCCAGTTATTCTATTCTACTCTACCGACTATTCTTTATACTAGTTTTATGTTATATTTTTTTACTGATTATCTGACAAATTCACTTATTCACCAGTTCCATCGACCAATTTGATATAATTTTCAAAATAAAACAAATGTGAAATTTTTCATACATTTTTGAAGAATTTGTAGAATTAAATGTTTCCAAATTATCTAATAATAACGCTAAAACAAGTTACCTTAAAAACTATGAAATCATTTTACTATAATTTTAGTTTGGCTGTCAATCAATGAAAGATAGTTTAAAAAGTGAAAAAAAAAAATCATTCATACACTTTATTTAGTCATATCATTAGTTAATTATTTAAAAAGCTAAAAATTATTAATTTTTTCGTTGTAATTAATTTAAAATTTATATTTGGAGAGGATTTTATTTAATTAAAAGTACAAAACTCTTCGTACAAATAATGTATTAAATGGTCACTGCTTTCCATGGTTTGGCAATAGTAAAATGAAATAATTTGAATATTATGTCAAAGAAGCACATTAATTAATTACCTATCCCCACCACTAACTTTTTTTTTTTCAAAAGCAATAAATATAAAAAGGGATTTATCCTTGTATAGTTGTATTGCATTACGTATTTGGATGCTTAGTGATAAATTTTGGATTACATTTCCGTATTGGGTTCTTGCAAGTATCAAGATTATTCAAAACTTCAAAGATCAAACTTTATTAGATTCTTTAATGCTAATTAACTTGACTTGAAGATGATTGCTTCGAATGAGAACAAAAGAGTAATTTTCATGTCTTTCTTTTTCTCTTTATAATATTATCAACATGGTTTAGTCTCGTGTGTGTGTGAGTGAATGTGAACAAGACTTTTTCTTCTTGACTTTGAATCAGAAAAGGTAGAGTTCTATTCCCACTCTCACACGGATATATAGATACGAATGACACACTCCCAAGGCGTGGCATGCCACTTTTCGACTTCATTAGGTCATTAAAATATTATTATCATCACTAATCATATCTGTGTTAACAAACAAGTTTCTTAACTATAATGAATTGTGTGAGAACGATGTTTAATCCATTTTCTACTTTCTGTGGTTTATCGTTTTCTATTGCATACTCAAATGTGGGGTTTTTAAGCTACGTGGTAGAGATAGTCACTACTAATTAGGCGCAGCTTCGTTAGGTATTAGTCTATGCTTCATCTTTGAATTTTGGTCCAATGTTTTCACATTAGGCTAATTATTCATTCATTCTCATCATAATTAATTTTTTTTGAAGAAACTAATTTAATATTGATCTAATAATAGAGATAAAAAAATTTAATTTAGTGTTGATAAAATTTATTTCATTCTAGCATCTTGTGTGGGTGCACTACTTTTTAAGAAGGAAGCATTTAGAATATGAGTTTAGATAGTCAGATGTGTTGTTTATGAGTAGTGTTTATTGAGTTAAATTGACTAGTAGTGTTTACTCTTATTACTTGGTGTACTACCGGTTGGTCGGATTGTAAACGGTGTCCCGATAAATTTAAATCCAAACAATACCCTAAAATATCATTTAGCCAGTAATAGGCTAGTTTATTTGTAAAACGTGATTAAGGTATAATTTGACTCTCTTTTGGACTCTACACGCGATCCTATGACAACAATAATCCAACCAAAATGTATAAATAGGAGAGACATCCAAGTGACACGGTTAACTTTTCACCTCTCACACCTGTAAATTATACTCAGATTAACTTGAGCATTATAATATCTTTGAAGGTTCACCCCGTCATTTGATGGAAGCAAAAGGAATGAAAGACTGAAAAACTATTAAATCTGGAGGTCGAAAAGATCGAAAGTTGAAAGAAAAAAAAATCACTCTACAGAAATCCGACCTTTTAAAAACACTTGGTTATTAATTTTGATTAATGAATTAGAAGATATTTAAGTGTTTTGTATATAAGTCTTTTAATTAATATGAGTTTTTTTTTCTATCTAAAAATATGAGATAGTTTAATTTTTATGGCACTTAATAATATGAGTAGATTTGTTCTTTTTATTTTTTTGCTCTTTATTCTTTTACCTAAAAACAAAGTGTCCAGTGTTACATCCATTTTGCATTATTTCAATACTCATGTCTTCAAAAGATGTATTTGGCAATCTATATTAGACTTTTTTTTTTCATTATTTTAAAAAATCATGTTGATACATTGTGCATAACGTCAATTAGTTAGATACATGAATAATTATAAATTTTTTATATGTTCAATTTTTTTAGAGAAAATAATTAATTGAACATCATAACACTATAAATATTTTATTAATGAAAAATTGTGTTTAATTCTTCTTCTTCTTCCTATATATATATATAAATTGCTAATTATAACTATAAGTCAAGATATGTTATATTAGTCAAAAGAAAAAAAGTATATGCTAATTTGGGTATGGTAGCTTAAACAAATGGAAAAAGGTTAAGGCGATTAAGCTTTTATGAATTAGGAGGTGATCATGATTAGCAGAAAATAAGGTTTCTTATGGGAAAAGTAAAACATTTAATAATGTTATTTGTCTGAATGAAAGCCAACTGTCTCAATGTATGAAACAGTGTTTGGTTTGAGGATGAAGGGCCCACACTGCTTAGATCGCCATTCAGATATTGCTGCGCTTAATATGCTGCTAAAACGCCATATTTTATTGCTCTACCCAAATAATTACAACCTCCTTAAAAATATATTATAGTATTCATGTAGTTTTAACAGTGACAAAATTATAAATAGACCAATGACTTTTAACACGCCCCCACACACAAAAATGATTGTTAGAGCCATGATTTATGAAACTGAAATCTAAACAATGAACAATATTACACAAATAAATTATTTTATAATTTTTACTTGCTAATCTTCTCATAAAATTAGATAGTTCAATATAATTCAACTTCTCATAGAATACAAATATTAAATATGTTCTATTTGGGAGTAATATCTAACCTAGAATTCTTTCTCAGTTCTATAATATCAAAGTCATTTTTTACACAAAAATTATACAAATAATATTACAAGAAACTCATTTAACTTCTCAACACTCTCAAGATATGATATTTCAATTTATATGATTTAGTATAGAAAATAAGAAAAATATAAAAAGAGAGGATTAAATTGTGTTTCACTATTTAAAAAAAATATATATTTATCATCAGATATTGTATAGTCAAACGATAGTTTATAGGACAAGTAACTTGTTAACAATCTTTTAATAAGGATTGCATATAATGAAAATATGTTAGACTTAACTTTAAGTTTAAAATGTTTTTCAAAACTCGTTTTTACAAACTTCTTAAATTAGTGTAATGTAAATGAGATAAAGAGAAAGAGAAATACATAAGATATTTTTATACTAGTTAGTTTGACAAAGCAAACTACATCCAGTTCTTAATTAATAGATTGAGTTTCACTAAGCAGACTAATATTGAGAAGTACAAAACGAGTATTACTTTGTCTCGTAGTCACTCTTGGCTAATCCGTACGAGTGTTATTTTGTAAATACTCTTGGCTAACTCATTGAGTATTCTTTGGGCTCATAGCCGCTCTTGACTAACCCTTTCAAGTATTATTTGGGAATGCAACCACTCCCCTCTAACCCTTTCGAATATTCTTTTGGTTTGTAGTCACTCCTAATTAACCTTTTTTAGTATTCTTTGGGAACGTAGTCACTCCTAGCTAACCCCTTTTAGTATTTTTTTTTGGAACGTAGTCACTCCTAGATAAGATAAATAAATTATTTCAGTAGTGATCAACAAATCACAGGGTTACTCACTATACATGGATAACGTCTTTTGAAGTATGCAAGAGTTCAGGAAAAGTTCAACACCCATAATTTGGATTAAATGCTAAAAATAATTAAGTGTAAAACCTTGTCATATTTTGTTTGTAAATCGATAGTATTAGTTCAACAAAAGATCATGTAAAACTCTAGTGTTTCATTTAACAAATAATATAATATTGGGCAATCTTATTTTATATTGAATAATCTTTTTATATGCTCATACAATACGCCCATGTATTTAAGCTAACATCATACTACACAAACATCTATATGCTTATTCGATGTAGCAAGGAATGTTCGTTACTTTCGTCTGTCAAGAAGATCCACTCAAGCACAAGTCACATTAATTGTTGTCTGCTCTTCCATTTTTCTCTAGTTTTATAAACATTGTATAAAGTAATATAGGCTTTATTTTGGGCTTGTATTTGGGTCATTTTCTTAGGCCAATTTTCATTGGTAAATTAGAGTAGGATGTAAATAGAAAAAGAAAGAATCTAGATAGAGTTACAATTGGGCCTCCTTGGACCCAATGCAACTCTAGACCATCTAGGATGCACAAATAAATTATTAGAGTGCAAATAGAAAACATGGAGTGGCAAGGAAGGCATAAAGGTTCACATGTCATCCCCTCAATGGACAAGATTCCCACCAATGCCAAAAGGCCATTTGTCTTCATGGGAATGGAGAGTATTCTCTCCAATTAGAGAAAGACACTTGTCAACCTTTAATTTGAGAGGATTTGGTCCAATTAGAGAGAGTCACTTGTCCTTCTATGAGTGGAGAGTTTTTAGGATTAAAGATTGTACCTTGGTTTCCCACAACACTTTAAATACAAGTGTTAGCCCTCTTGTAAATTAACTTTGATTGAATAAAGAATTGTTGCACAAATTCAACCTCAATTTGCTTCTTATGTCTTTCCTAGTTAGCACTTTTGTGAGTGCTTTAGCAGGGAACCTCTTAGGAGTTGGCCCAATGTAGTCAAACTCGTAACTCGTACGAGTATCGGGAAGGAGCTAAAAGATCGTAACTCGAGAATTGTAACTCGACTCTTAAGAGTCACTAACATATGAAAAATAATATTCAATACATAACACAACTGAAAATAGTTTCATAAATCATAAATTGTTCATACAAAAAACAACTAAGTTCACAAATATCTAATACAAATAAAGTATCAAAGGAAATCCTTCATATTAATTGAAGGATAATCATCATCCTCTTCTACTACAATATCTTCATTTTCATTAATGTTATCTATGCCATGACCTTCATCATCCGCAACAATTGGAGGAACCTCTAAATCATCCATAGGTTCAACTTCTCCAACTTCAACCAAATCATCCATAAGTTCAATATCATTTGCTTCATTATCTTCCACTGTCCATTCATCATCAGAGGCAAACTCATCAATGTTGTAGTTTTTTGTGTTCCTAACATCCTTCTTCTTCACAATCTTGAATTAGCCATCACGAAGACTACAACATTCATGGTCTTCTGGTGTAAACCGTTTCTTTTTTTGGTGTGGACCTAAATAATTATAAATCACAAATTTATCCCTTCATAAATTCTAATTATAAAATGAACTTATAAATTTAAATGCTTACCCTTTCAAATGTACTCCAATTGCGCTCACACCCAGATGAACTACAAGTCAAACTCAAAACTCTAACTGCAAATCTTTGTAGTTCTAGAAGTGCATCACCATATTGTTCCCACCACTGTGCTGGAGTTTTTGTTTTGAGTGCACGTTGAGCTATTTCACTACCCAAAAATCCAGATTTGCTCTTAAAACTCTCAATTTGGGCATCAATCTTAGTTCTCTCATCAATGTCTCATCCCATCCTCTCTAAATATTCATACATTCCCTGTTTCACCTCATAATCAGCTTTAAATTCCAAATGATGGCAATATGGGATTAAGATAATAGTCTGCAGCATGTAATGGCCTATGCAATTGGTTGTCCCATCTTTGATCAATGATTTCTCAAAGGGGAGTGTAACTAAGTAAGATAAAAGTAAATAAATTAATATAGAAAACAAAGTTTATATTTCTAAAAAAATTAGGAATAAAATAAAAGTGAAAGGTAATTAGTTATTTAACTTTTACTAACTCCATTGAAAAGACTTTGTATCTTCTCTTTAGCAAGATCCATCTCTTCATAAATAAATCCCATGGCTGGTTTTTCATCTGAATCCACCATGCGCAACACCTTAATTAGGGGAAGAGCACCCCTCAAACAATTCAAAATATTTGACCATAATTCCTTATTCAATACCAAATTTTCAACAAGCATTCCATCTCTAGTCTTTACACACTAACTAGATTGCCACTCCTTAGATGTAAACATCCTAATAAGTGATTTCTTATTCTCATTTAAACATTCCAAAGTTAAATAAGAAGTGACAAAACGAGTATTAGCTGGTCTTATCAAATCTATCCCTTCAGTATGTTTATGCAACAAGCAAATAAAACTAGTTCTTGAATATATGTAAGTTGTGATTTTCTTACCATTGGATATGGTCTCTTGATGGAGTGGTATTTTCTTCTCAAAATCTTCCAATATTAAATCAATGTAATGTGTTGCGCATGGTATCCAATAATTTTTTTTTTCTCTTTTGCATTAAGAGATCTCCAACTGCTTTGTAATTTTCTGAATTATCAGTTACAATATGGATTACATTATATTCCCCAACCTCTTCAACAACATCATCCATCATCTTGAAAAATTTGTTAACTGTCTTGGATATGTCAGAAGCATCAATCGACTTCAAAAAAAAGTCCCCTTTGGACTATTTACAAGAAAATTTAGTATGGTTCTTCTCTTCCTATCAGTCCATTCATCAGTCATTATTGTACAACCATTTTTTTTTCAACATAATCTATCTTCTTCCAATATTTGATTGATTTTTTCAACCTGTTGCTTCAAAAATTTCACCCTGATTTCATGGTATGATGGTGGCTTAATTCCAGGACCATGTTTGGCAATCATTTCAACCATTTTAGTGAACTCTTCACTCCTTGCTACATTAAATGGAATAACATTGTTGTAGAAAAATAAAGCAATTTTTGTTGACATGCATCTTCCCTCTCACTTTTCTTGAAGATGGAATTGATAGTACTTTGACTTCCCCTTCTCTTGAAAATACTTGATGACTCACCCCCCACACTCTCTTCTTGAGAAAGTCTTTTTCTAAAATTTTCAGAATCACCCACATTGCTTTCCAAGTCTACTATGAACATATATTTCTTGATTAAATTTTGCTACAACATTGAAACAATACCCAACATTAATTTTTTAACTTCTTCTAGGACAACAAGACATGCTCCAACATCCTTTGAAGTGCATGCAAGATAATGCTTTAATCTATAGATACCCCCAGTTAAAATCTTCTCACAATATTTACACTTCACGTTTCTTGATTTTCCATTAATAGAAACACAATGATTCCAAGTAGAGCCTTTTTTTACACTTCCTTTTTTTTTTGTATTGTCCCCACTTCCTGAATCCATAATAGAAGGCACTATCGTAGAGAAGAAAAAAATAGAACCAGGATTGTGATGGAGAATAAGAGAGAAGAGAAGGGGAAAACGGGAGCAGTGGCGTTCGCGGAGGCCACAATGGCGTTTGTGGAGGCGGAGGCGGCGGCGGCATCGCGATTCACGACGATGATGTTCTATGGTGCGGTACTGTGCTCTCTAGGGTTTCTTATTTTTTACTCTTTACTCTAAAAAGTACACATTGGGTCGCACCAGGTTAAAACATTTTAAAGTTTATTTTAGGTTAAACAATGTACCGCGCTACAGTACGAGGCGGCTCGGAGACGACCTCCGAGGGAGCGATGTAGCGAGCTCCACGGCGACGCGGTGCGATTTGCTCTGGCACCGATCCACCGTTCGAGTCAACTCGTTTTTTGGCTCCAAAATCGCTGCATCGTCCGTTTTTGCGAGTTTACTCGTGTTTTTAACTACATTGAGTTGGTTGAACATCTCTTAAGCTTCATTATCATTCTCCATACACCAATACTTCACGGTTTATTTCACTCATTTTAGCCATCAAATCCTACCAATTTCGTACCCCAAAAATATAAAACAAAAGAGACAAAGTCATGCAAACTAGGATTACATCAATTGGTGTCTAGATTGGTTGTCTTCAAGAGATAAGGATTTTGTTTTTCAATTTGCTTCTTTTCCACTCACTATTTTTTATATCTTGAATGTTTTTTATTTGTTTCCACCATTTAATTGTTATTTTGTTTAGTTTAATCGATTCAAAATGCTTAATTCTACTTAAATTGTCTATTCTTGTGTAGTAGGACTTCTATTTGTGTTTGCTTGTGTTTTTTTTTTTCAATTTTTTTAGTCTTCTTTCAATTTTATTCAGTACATTCAGTTTATGATGTTTTATTTTTAGTTTTTAATCCATTACATGTTGTCATAAGTCATGTTATTTCCCTTTATGTCATAAGATTCAACTATTACTTTGATTCAATTTTAGTTTCTTTTTTTTTTGTAGACCGTAGGGTGTTTGTCATATTGTGCCTTTTGTGTGCTTTTCTTTTTCTGAAATTTTGAATCTCTTATCTAGTTAGTAGATCATTAACAAGTTAATTAGAGTTAGGTTTCCATAATGTCTTAAAGTTTCAATTCATTTTATTTGAATTTCTTAGGTTTCTTCAAATCTACTCGTTTTTAGAAATTCTAAATTGGCAGGAAAAGTCATATCAATTCCTATATTGTGAGTTTTGATCTAAAAATCATATCAATTCCTATATTGTGAGTTTTGATCTAAAAATTTTATGCCGAGTTCATATATGTGTGAAGAATATTTTCCTAAACTTTCATAAAAAAATTTAAAGTTAAAAAAAGATATAAATCTCGAAAGGACAAGAACTCGGATTCAAAAGGCTCAACAAAGTTCATAGCGTCAGGGAACAACATTGTTGTTAAATTTATCATTTTTCCTGTAAAAAGCGATTTGATATGAAATTCTTTTTTTTTTTGTTTTAAGTGGATTGAAGTTTCTGTAAAAAATATTTAAGACCAAATCACTTATGGAAAAAAAGTTATAAAACAAACAAGTGCATAAAAAAATTAATTCTAAAATTTTTTGTTCTGAAATTTATTCTAGTGCTATTGTTAGGTTTTGTATTTGAGTGCTTACTGTTTTTGTTAGCTTTAATTATTGATTTGCTTCTTAAAATACTCCTTGCAGTTATCATAATAGCAATTATCATAATAGTTCCATTAGAATTTAACAATTTTTTTTTAATTGAGCTTTTCTTGATTTCTATTTGTTGGCCTCCTAAGGTGACTTTCATCTTGTTTGGAATTGTGTGTTAGAAGTTGTGAAAGATAATTTCAATTTAATGATTCCTTGTTAAAGACTTGCAAACAGTGCATAAAATTGGAAAGGGCAGCAACTAAAGATGGAAAATCAAGACCATATAAAGTGAAGGAAGAATTGACAACTTGAAGAAAATAAAGAAAATCATTAAAAATTGTAGTAATAGTAGCTTTGTATCACTCAACCTTTTTGTTTAAGTTTATTTTCTTTGCTTATTTTTCTTACATTAGTTGGTTGGGAAAATTCTTCCAAAGCAATCCCATTTAAAAATATTGTAATAGTCAAATATGTTCATTAGTAGGTGAAAGAGTGTCAAGGGGCTCAAAGTGTCACTTGTACTTTCACATGGGACACATATAGTTTACTTTCTCCTTTTTTGTTTTTCTTTAATTCATTTGTGTTTAATTTCTTGCTTTCTTTTATTCTTTAAAGTCTCCATGATATCTAGGTGATTGTTCTCCATTTGTAGTTGATATTCTTTTGATCACTAGGACACCTTGCACACACCACATTTAGGAAATAAAATTGTTTTTAAGTTTCTTTTGAGAGGAATTTGTTAAGAATACCTGAGGTAAGCTTTGGCTAAGGAAAGACTTGGTATTTAAGTAGTCCTAGTGACTCACCACTCTTCCCTGAGTGAAGTTGGAGAAAGTTTGACTTGTTGACCTTGATTGGAACTCCACCAAATCTAAAACCTATTTCTAAAAACCATATCTTTTTTATTTCAAAATGGGCCATAACCATGCATCTAGTGTTTGATAAGTGACTAATTCAGTAATATTTCATATTAAAATATAGGCACTTATGAGTATTAATTGCTAAAATATATATAAAATAATCCTTAATTTATGAATTTATACCTTTTTACATATTTTATGATCTTGATTTGAATAAGAACATTTTATTTCCAAATTTGGTGTTAATTTCATATTTTTAGGGAAGAATGGAGATAACTGGGCTAAAGAGGAATAATATAAGCTAAAAGGAGAAAATTGGAAAGCCCTAGAACGCACAAAAGCATAGAAACACCAAATCAACATCAAAGCTATATCTCGCTTGAGCGAGAGAGTGCCAAAAACACTGGGCCATTTTATGTTTTAATCAACAAGCCCATTAACGCGACACAAGAAGTCACCTAACCCTAGCAAATTAGGTTAAATAGGGGGCTTGAGGCATAACCCTAGTGTGCAAAATTGAGAGGAAAACACCATTGAGTGACTTGTAACCCAATTGGAGAATAAAAGGTGTTACAAGATGTGTGGCTAATTCTACCTTTTATGATTGGGAGTAATGTGTTCAAACTCTTATGTATTGAGGTGATATCATAACATAATATAATGTTCTTGATTGATTATTGGTATTATTGTTTTGCTTCTAATTCTTGATCTAGAATCTTAAATTTGACTGAAAGTGTTTTTAGGGTTCTGACCTAAACAATAATACTTAACATATTTGAGTGCTAGGAATAGACTTGAAATGTTAATTGCTATTAACGTCTAATCTTAAAAGATAAGTTGTTTTTATAAATATGTGAGAAATCATTATTTAGGAAGCATCTTAATAATTTTATATGTGAGGAATCGATATAAATGATTTTTATACGGGCATCAATATCAATCAAAGACACAATATTGTCATGCTAATCAAAATACATAAGAGTGGGAAAGAAGAAACCTAATCCCTATTTTCCAACTTGAAGCAACCAATTCTTGCCTGTTTTCTTATTAATCATTGCCAACACTATTGATCAAGAGTGATCATGTGCTTTGAAGACTCCAAATCCAAGGTGTTTGATGAAAGGTTGGTGTTGTTGTTGTGTTTGGGTGGGATCTGGGTAGAATAGAGTGTGATCCACTCATTTGTTGAATCTAAAACTGATGTGATTTAAAACCTTTTTGAAATCAAGTGTTTTTCCAACTAAGTGAAAAACAACCTGTTGTTTTTTCGAATCAACCGGTTGTTTTGCTCTTAGGAGTTTTGAAAAAGGTTGAAAACTATTTGGTTTGGTTGACTTAACTGTCAAGCCAAAATAATCGGTTGTTTCGTGGTTTCAAGCGATTGTTTCTTTGAAAATCCTAACAGAATTCAGTTTTGAATGGTGAATCTGTTTAAAATGTTTTCTAACTGAATACACTCCTTCATTAATTGCTTTGACCAATCTTTGGAAAATATAAATGGTTTGTTTATGTTTTCAAATAAGAAAAAAAATAGTTTTGAGAAATTCAGTTTGACAGATTTGATTCTAAGATTTCAAGATTCATATCAAGCTTTGGATTTTCAAGAGAGAGTGGAATAGGATTGCAATTGTATTCAATTCAGATTGTACTTTGAACAGGTGTAATCCTTTCTAAACCTACTGTATTTCTGATGTTGTGTTGTCAAGGAGTATTGTGTGTTTTTGAGGTGTTCAAGATCAATACTCTTGGTGTGGTTTTCCAAAGGTAGTGTGTTTCTTGGAGGGTTCAAGGTCACTACTTTGGTGGTTTGTCTTTTGTAATCTAGTTTGATTGCTTAGTGGATTACCCAGTGAATTTCTGGGGGCTGAATGTAGTTCATGGCTTAAGAGTGAACCAATATAAACTGTTTGTGTGTTTCTCTCTTACCCAAAACTCATTTAAATTCTGTTTTAAAGCTTAACTGATATAAACAATCGATTGTTTTTCTGTGTATTGCTGTATAACTGCTTGAGTTCTTGGCTAACTTGATTCCTGTTCTAGATTTATACAAAGAATTTCATTAAATCTGAAAAAGTTTTCAAAAACCCCTTTTAAACAATTCACCCCCCTCTTGTTTAAGACCATATTTTCTAACAAACACAACCACTTTCAACACACTTTTTATTGTTCTGTTTTATATTTAGCGAATATTTTACTTGATTATTCAATTGTTCCTTGTGGGATTGATATCCGTCCTTAGGGACATATTATTACTTCTGACAACGTGGTGCACTTGCTGTAAAAAGTCATCAATGTTCAAGGAAGTAATAGGGAACAAGAAGAGGGTTGTGGGTGGAGAGAGGAACTTGGCTTTTTAAAATAAAATTTAGAAAATCAAATAGAGAAGACAAATAGAAAATTTGATGAGTTTAGAAATGAATTAAGATATGAAAGAAATGTTTGCATTAATAAGTCTCAATAAGGGCAAAGGGATTGAAGAAGAAGAACATAAACGTACAAGAAGCCCTGAGTATGATGAACAATTTGAGAGTAGATATAACCATGATTATAATGAAGAACCATACCAAAGACATCATCATAGGCATAAGCATGAAACTTTTTCAAGAGAATATAGGGTAGACCTTTCGCATTTTTATAGAAAAATGATCTAGAAGAATTTTTAGATTGAGAGATGAGGGTATAAAATATTTTTAATAGCCAACATGTTGAGGATGATAGAAATTGTTTTAGCTTTCAGGGACTAGCCATGTATTGTGGACTATTTTAATAATGGACCCTGCTGTTAACATTAAACATTGGAATGAACTCAAATATTCCCTTAGAAAATGTCATATTCCCTTTTATTATAAAAGAGAGTTGACGTAACAACTTCAAAGGCTTCACTCAAATATTCCCTTAGAAAATGTCATATTCCCTTTTATTATAAAAGAGAGTTGACGTAACAACTTCAAAGGCTTCAATAGAGAGATACAACTATAGAGGAATATAAGCAGAAAATGAAGTACTTATGTTGAGGGCAGGAATAAGGGAAAAGCCTAGAAAAACCATTGACAAATTTAAGAATGGTCTAAACCTAGAAATCCCAGATAAGGTTAAATTTTTACCTTTTGATGATTTGGTTCATTTTTGTATTAGGATAGAACAACAACTCAAGAGAAGGTATGCTTTTAATGAAGATTATCCTAACACATACTATTCCAGGAGAGTGTTTAAGAGGGAGGTTTACCCCTCCAAGTCTAGGTATGAAAGGTCACGAGAGGAAGAAAGAGAAAGAAAAATAGAAAAGGAAAAAAAGGAAAAGTCTTTGTCTGGAGCTGACCCATATATTGATAACATTTTACCTTCTATTAACAAATCTTGTGAAGAAGTGCTTAAAGCAAAATCTGTGTTTGGATTTGAATGAGATATAGATATAGATTGTTCCTCCCCAGAAAAGACAAGTGAAGGTTTGATTGAAAAAGAAAAAGAAGTGGAAACCAAAAAGGAAGAAGGGTATCTTATGACACCCCTTACAAACATAGCCAAGAAATCCTTAAAGAGGATTTCAATACTTTGAACTCTTCTTTTCAATTAGATAATAATGTTAATTCTTCTTCACAAAAATCTCAAAAACAACATTTGTGATTTTGTTGCCTAGTTTAGACAAAGAACAATACAAAGTGAACAAAAATATTTTTGAAAAGGATCCTATTTTCAAAACTTTTATAAAAATAAAAGGCCTTATTTTTGTTATGTTTTATTTTTCTTTTAAACAAACTTGTTCCATGTTTGTTTGATGTTTATTGTAAAGTTGGATCTGTCACATTCCATGAGACACAATATAGGTTAAAAGGTCATTAAGAAATTGCTTGCCATACAAAACAATCGTCTAAGTAATCATCATTAGACAATATTTACAAAAAGTGTTAAGTTACTAAAACACAATCAAACCCTCCCTTCTTGTGTTTCTTGTTTTCTATATTTGGTATCAAGGCTCAACCTCTAAAGGGTTGAATTCCTGAAAACGTCTAGAGGAAAAGATCCAACCCGACACACATGGAACAACATATGATAGCTGAGGGAGTATCCATTACAAGGACTCCAACATTCTTGGGTACTAGATAAGATGGAAATGTACATAAAGTCAATGAATTATCAATTATAGTATATCATAGCAAAAGGTGATATAGAAATCAAGGCTTCAAAGGAAGACTAGACACAAGTTGAGTTCAATGAGACACAACTCAACAACAAAGCTAAGCACACTTCAATGTGCACTATCAAAATATGAATATAAGAAGAATGTTGGTTAAAGTTAGTTAAGGAGATATGAGACTCCTTGAAGATCAATGATAAGTGCCAAATTTTAGTAATATTTCATATTAAAATATAGACACTTATGAGTATTAATTGCTAAAATAAGTATACAATAACCCCTAATTTAAGAATTTATACATTTTTACACATTTTATGATTTTAATTTGAATAAGAAAGATTTATTTCCAAATTTGTGTTAATTTCAAGATTCTAGGTAAGAATGGAGATAATTGGGTAAAAGGAAACTATACAAAGCTAAAAAGAGAAAGTTGGAATGCATCAACACTCACCACAGTTGCCTAAATTCGCAAAAAGCCAAGATGCCACCAGTGGATCTTGCTCAAGCGAGTAGAATCTCGCTTGAGCGAGATAACACCAATAACGTTGGGCATTTTTACGTTTTACTTGCCCAAGTGAGCCCATTAGTCCCAAAGCGAGAAGTCACTTAAGCCTAAACAAATTAGGTTAAATGGGAGGCTTGAGACACAACCCTAATGTGGAAGATTGAGAGGAAAACACCATTGAGTGACTCGTAACCCAATTATTATTCTTATTTTAATAATAATAATATTTTTATTTATTAATATTATGATTACTACTATTAACAGTATTAATTCTATTACTAATAATAATAATTAATAATTAATAATGTTAATAATAACTAATAATATTAATAATAATATTAATATTAATTATATTAAAAATATTAAAAATAATTAATAAATATAATATTAATTTATATTATTATTATTAGTCTTATTATTATTTTCTTAATCAGTATTATTATTATAGATAGTTACTAGTAAATATTAAAAAGAGATATTGATTCACACCAAATTCTCATCTGTTAGGAAAAAGATGAAGCCCTCCCGCACTGGCTTCTTGCATTTGCAACACACGTTTCATCTTTCCACGACCCCTTCCTCTATATTTACCTGATGCAAATTTTGAACAAACCGAATGTGAGTTCCGATAGGTACTCTGATAAAAAGTCTTGCAACACATGTAAAACACAACAAATAGAAGGTTTTTTTAATTATTCAATAAACATTTTGAGAACATTAATTATACGTTTTTGGTTTAAATCAATTATTATTTACTCGACTTATTCTCCTTATCCTAATTATTTTTTTTTAAATAAAAGTTTTCATGTTAGATATCACTATGCAATTTGACATCTTAGTTATGCTGACACCTCAAGTAACAACAATCATTTGCTATCACATGAAACAAAATATTATTAAAAAAAAATAAAAAGATATGGAAGACTAGACCAAAACTCATATGTTAACAAAAACAATCTATTCATAAAGAATTCTAAGAATAGACTATATGGTAGCCTATTATACCAATGAAAAGATTATCTATGAACAGACACACATTTTTTTCATGAAAAAATGAGTAACTCAAAACTTGATTTTATAATTAAGACAAGTATTTCATCGATTACGATGCATTCAAGAAACATTAATCCTAGTAGTAAACCCAACACAAACCAAAGCAGAATCACATTCTAACTAGACATTAGTAAGTCTCATCTTTTGAGGTTCCTCCATAACCTGTATAATCCCATAAAAGTCAGCAATCAGAATAGTCTAAACTAAAAAAAAATGCAGACAAAGAATTAAAGGGTTTTTTAAAGTACTATAGTTGAGTTGGTTCCATTGATAAATATTTTTTTTAGAACTCAGATTAGATTCTGTAGTGACGATTTCTGTCATAGAGTGTTTTCTTCACCCATATGAATTTTGAAATTACACACAATATACCTGCTTGAAGAATTCAAGCCCTTCCACTTAAACTAACACATGTTGGAAATACACTATACTTTTTCTCCATTAACTTTAATGAAAATGCTAACAAGCCCTAATCAAGGAACTAAAAAAGGAAAAATGATCATAATTAAGAGATATTATTTCCAACACGTCTTGCTGTAATGTTTTAATACAGTCACATCAAAACTTCTATTTATTAATTCATGAATTAGTGCTCCCAAGACACTTATTTAAGTAATTTGACTTTACAGCAAAAAAAATAAAATCCCACTACTTATATTGCCGTTAATTTATCATATTAAGTAGAAAAAACAAGGATTAGGTTCATATCCATTGTAATTAACGAAAAGCTGATACGAAAAATATAGCGATTAATTTTCTAATACACTTTTTTTATTGATTGAATTTTATAGAAATTAAAAAATGTGAATTCTATTTCTTATTTAATTGTTTTTTTATAATTTTGTGGTTTATAATAATTTTTAGCCAATCATAAAGTATGTGTAAAAAAGAATTATTTAGAAAAGGTAAATAATTTATCATATATTTAAATATGTAATTTAATGATAATTTATATCTCAAAAAAGGGAATTTTTTTACTTAATCCTGGATATATGTAAAGATTGATCATAAATTTTACTATTCATAGTTAAATTTATCCTCACCAATACAACTTAGCCTCATATTGATTCTTAAAATTACAATTTGGTAATAAATTATATGTTTAAATGAGTTTCTTCACAATAACTTCTAAAAGAGAGATTTGGGAAGAGATTAAAATTAAAATTTCTTCCCAAACTATAATTATATTATGTGTAAACTAATTTATAAAAATTATCTTACATAATTTCTTTAAATTTTTTTTTAACTTGTATATTTTAACTAGAGAATTTGTTTTCTTGATTAGAAGTTCTTATAAAGAAACTCTTTCATACACAACCACAATTAGTTTACAAAACCTCATCGTAGGATGTCATTGTGCACTTTTTACACATATGAATTAAAAATTTAGAGAACCTTCTTATAACATAAGTTCCTTTTAAGAGAAAAATAAAATAAAATAAAAATTTATTTATTTATTTATAAGCTAAAACTAGTACATAAGAACTCTTTTATAACTTTTTAAAAATTTTATTTTTAAATTATGTATGAAAAAGTTAAACATATTTACCACTTATTATTTAATATCATGAGTTGCAGAGAAACTCACCTGAATAATCCTAACTCTTTAAAAAGAACATATTAGCAATGATGTGGATGACATCACATGGTCCTCATCCAAGGGTGGAGAATGATTGAATGAAGGAGGCATGGTCTTAGGTATTAATTAGGTCTTAGATGTTTCCTCATATGCTCCTTAGGGACCAAGCATAGAATAGAAGGATCATCATTCACGCTCTACGTCACAAAAACGTCACCCATTTTTAGGGTTACTATGGTTTGGTTTTGCTTCGTGGTTGTGTTTCGTTCAACAAAAGTCAAACAGTTTTAAGAACAAGTTAAAAAGCTTCCAAGGCTTCCATTGCAATCCAAACCCCATTTTCTATATTTTGTGTCATAATATTATTTATCATCAACTAGTAGGCTAAAACTTAGAAGGGCCCACATGTTTTGCTTAATTACTTAGATTTTTGTCCAAAAAGATAGACTATATGCAAATATATATTTAAGATTTAAACTAAAAAAATAGCAATAATGATGAATAATGACGTGGAGAAAATTATTAAATAAAATTAAATTAGATATATTTTAAAGATTAAAAAAATTATTTAATAGTTTCTATTATAAATAAATGTTTTTTTAAATTGATATAATTAATTAATTAATTATCAAATATGTAAAATGTTGTTAGCTAATTAGATATTAATTTAAAAATTATTTTTATTAATAATATAAATTATTTTATATTAATAATTTTTTAATTTTTAAATAATATATAATTTAGTTAATGTGATAATTAATTATTTTCTATTTTTAAAATTAGTTTTTATTTTTGTAGTGATTTAATGATTTGATTGTTATTTATTTTGGTGAGAAAGTTAGAATCCCAATATACATATAATATAGACATATTATATGTGTGAGTAGTGTGGTAGGAGTAGAAAGACAATGAAGTTGCTGTTGAATAAAAAAAGGAAGCTTTAGCGGAATTTATTCCGAATCATGTGGTGGGGTTTGATTATTGTCTCTTAACTTCTGAGGGTACGTCATGACTCATGTGCCACCATTGGCCACACATTTCACTACGCGTACCACATTTTAATTCTTCTACTTAACCTATATTTAGATTTCAATTTAGAACATCCAATTAGATTCTTCATTTTTCCATGTCATGTGAATGGAATTTTTCGGATATTATAAGAAAAACAGATTTTGCTCTTATCCAAATCATTTTGAGTCTCTAGAACTTTTCTTTTGTTAAATGATAAAAATAAAAATAGGTCATTATATGATTAAATTAAGAAGAACAATGTTAGTAATTTTATATAGGAGAGTAACAAAATATTTATTACCTTCTTTATTATTTTAGTTACTACACTAGTATAATGATTTACAATGGTATTAACATCTTGTAATAAGTTTGATTCCACTAGTTAATATATTATGAATATTTTGATCCTTTTCTCGTAAGGTGCAGATCAAATAAGTCATCATGCAATGGTAGATGTGTATCCAAGGGATGTTGTTCAATGTCACAGTAAGATCCAAGTGTTGGTTTTTAGATAGTAGGGATCTAGGCCTAAGCCACACCAACTTTTGGTGAGAGTTTATTATTTATTTATTTTGTATGCAAGTGTAGAAAAAAAGAAGGTATAGTTTTAGTTTCTCATGAATGCTTAGGTGTTATGTTTGATGTTCCATTTAATCTAATATACTATTTCATAGATATAATATATTATATAATCTTGTAACATTAAGTTTCAAAATAATATTTACAAAAGGTGTAGAAAATTAAAAGTATTTTATCATTGGAGCTTATCTATTATTATCTCTAATATAGTAGGCTCTTAAATTAAGTACTATCATAATCGTTTAGATACACTACTACAAGAAATAGTGATGGTAGAGTCCCTAAAAGAGCGACGCAACGAGCAAAAAAGAGATGCTCTATGGAGCTATAGTGGGCATAGCATTCCAATATAAATGAAAGCTAATCTTTTTGTAGTTATGCACTAGAGATGACCTATGCAATGTCCTAGCCTATGTAAATGTCGTTTGGGAAGTGATTGAGTTGCAGTTATTAGTGAGATTTGGAGGCGTAAGAACAAACACATATTTAAAGGAAGAGTGATTGATCATTCTGAAATTTTTTCTTTGGTTCAACTAAAGGTTTGGTCCTGAATTACATCTAAATTTGCTTTTGCTTGTTTTTCTTTTTCTGATTCGTGTATTGATCTGATGACTTGTTTGTCTTTGTTCAGCTTTTGTTAGTTTGAGTAGGTTGAGTTTATGGTGTCTCTCTATTACTTGCCCTTGTTGGTTTGAGTTGACAACTTTTAGTAAGCTTTTAGAGTCTCTATCTTGAAAGGAGTATTTTTAAAAGGGTTGGATCACTCATAAAGTGGTTCATATTGATTTATTTTTTCTTGTTGATCAACAAATGCATTAGAGACGACCTTCAAGGGGACGCAAATTTGTAAGGTAGTGTTAGCTAAGCCTACATAAAGAAAAATATATTATTTAACTATATTGTAGGTTTGGAGGACACTAAAATAAATATAAAATTAAATAATTAAACTTAGCTTCATCATTGAGGACACTACACCAGAAAGCAAATATGAGTAAACTATCATTGGTGTCACGGTTGGGGACACTACGTGAGAGATAAATGTGAGTAAAATGCACTTAGTGTCGCCGTTGGGGACACTACAGTAAATGTGAGTAAACTACTTAGTGTCGTCATTGGGGACACTACATGGAAAATAAATGTGAGTAAACTGCGAAACAAAAACGCAATTTAGTGAAATGAAATAAAATACGCAATTTATTGAAATGAAATAAAATGAAACAAAAAAGTTATTTTTTGAAATTAAAAATGTTATTGTTTTTGGAGCTTTTGGACGCGCAATAAAAAGCAACATGAAATTAAAATCAAACCAAAGATATTAACTAATTGAATGCATGCGGTTACAATTATGTTTCATATTAATCACAATTTTAATAGGTGAGTTGAGAGTTATTAATTTAATATTTGTTTGCATGAATACTACTAAAATGTTTGAAAAATTTTAATATTTACTAATTTAAATGTTTGTTACTAATTAAAATCACATTAAAATGTCCGAGTTAATATTAAATTATTATTCATGATGATATATAAAATTTACTAATTAAAATTTAAAAGAAAAACTACCACGCAGCATAATAAGTTATTAACAAAATGTTATGTATTTTGTATTTACCTTAACGGTTTGAAGGTGCTTCCAAGGTTTCTATGCATCTTAATTATGAATATATGCTTGGGTAATTAGTGATATGAAGATATATGCTTGTGTTCTTGCCGACTGATCTGGATCGGACTTTGGTGGTGGATTTCGAGCTGACTTTTCTTTTTTGGCATTGTTGCTTTGGGATTCTAACAATTCAAGTGAGGGTAGCTCCACATGTTGACAAGACTCCGACAATCAAGTCAGTGAGAGCATATAACAATGAGTATTTGAGTATAGAATAATTGTATAGGTGTAGTATCACTAGATTCAAACTTACCTTTCTCAGAGTCTCGAACCCCTTTTATAGTATTCACCGGCCTCCCTTCAGGAGTTTAACAACATAAAGATATTTTGTTAATATATCCCTTTATTTTAGGGGTGCGGGTAGAACATTATCTCTAACTGTTTTATTCTCATTAAATCTCAGAGTAATAGTTGTGGCTAGCTAATTCAGTTATTCCTTATGTTGTTTATACTTTAATTATCTTTTTAATACGGGTTACCAGCTGTTTGGGCCGACTTCTTGATGTATCATTAGGCTTAACACACTTAACAAAATTCTATTAAGGCAGTTAAAAAATAGTCGGTTGTTTTGTCAAAACAAACGATTGAATTGGTTTGACAGCAAAGTCAACCAAATTCAAATATGCCAAAACCAGTTTCAAAAACCTTAAGTATGAAACAACCGATTGAAACGATAAAACAACTGGTTGTGTTTCTGCTTCCTCATAAAATACTCTTTTCAAAAAGATTTGAATTAAATCAACTTTGGATTCAAACTAAGAGTGAATTAACAAATTCAAACTACCCCATAACACACCCAACTAAGCTACAATCAACCTTCAAGCAATCCATGGAGATTTGGAGTCATCAAAGCTCTTCTTCAACACACAGCCCCCAAGCCTCGAGCTTAGCTGAGCTTACCTGCACCGACGACTAACATGACGTTTCCCTTAGAGGATAGCTAGGATGCAGTTCTCGAAGTGTCTTTTGAAAAGACGTCTCACCATACAAACCCTGATGCATACACGTGGCTTACCATCAACAACAAGAAATCCTTACCGTTTAGACTTCTTATTTTTTTCAAAGTAACCCCCTTTCCCTCTTCGAACTCACCATTCTTCGCTCTTTCACCCCTGCGCAAAAACAAAACCTTTCATCTCCTTCGCCGCACCATCTTATCCCGTCGCGCCCCACTGGAAAAAACAGGTATGTTTCCAAAAAACTCTATCAAGTTGTAGTGATTCTGGTTTGTTATTGATTTTCAACTAGAACAATGCAATTTTTGTTTTATCTGGTTCTGTATATATTTTCCTGCGTAATGCTTCGTATTCTATTTCTGTTCATTTCTTAGTTCGCCTTCAACAATGGATTATAGCTCCGCCTACTCTTGGGCCAAAAAGGAACTGCTTAAAGAAACTTCCATTTTACCACCCGCTTGAAAATTAGAGAACTTAGGGAATCGGGGAGTGGCCTAAGCAAGAAAAATGAGAGTTTAGTGAAAGTTGTAGAGTGTAGGGAGGGTGAACTAGTATGTAGTGATGAATCGTCGGACTCCGACTGGCCTTGCTGCTTCTTCTATGCTACCTTTTTTACTAAAGTCTCATTGCGTCTTCCTCTGTCAATCTTTGAAAAAGAACTGTTAACCGAGCTAAACTTAGCTCCCGCTCAACTGCATTTGAAAATTTAGGCATTCATCCGAGGCTTCATTGTTCTATGTTCCCAGCTCAACATCTCATCAATTGTGGAAGTATTCTTCTACTTTTTTGAATTCAAACACTCTGGTCATCAATTATAAGCCTCTTTAAACGATGTTCCTAGGAAGGGTTTACTTACCCTTTTTTAGTCTTCCTACAAAACCTTCAAAGGCTGATTTGTCAAGGTCTGTACCTCGACCGGGGATCCATCTCTTATAGATGGTCTCCCTTTGTATTGGTCACCCAACCCCCGATTCTAAAGTCCTCGATGCCTGGAAGACCTGTCCCCACGAGAGAGAGGTATTTGCAAATTTCTGGAAAGCCTTAAGGACACTTTTGACACGCCAACGCTCTTGCAAAAGAATAATTCCCTAGTATACCTCTCTTTTATCTTTACCCTTCAAAAGGGACCCTGACTTCATTAATTCTGACACAAAGTTGTTTATTTGTATAGATAGTATGCTTTCTAATATTAGCAAAATCAAATTGGTCGAGCGTGCTAAGAACACGAGGGTGGTTGTGAAAAAGGAGTCTCTGTCGTCGAAGAAGAAGGCTCCGGCCAATGCCATTCGTGTCCAATCCGAACAGGACGAGCACACGACCTCAGGTCTCTTCTTCAAGAGGAAAAGGTTGCAGACAGTCCCCCCTCCGAGCACTCGTATTCAAATGGCTGGGCTCCTGGTCGTAATGTGCTAACCATCCAAGAGTGCGAAGTTGTGGGGAGTTCAAAAGGAAAATGGGATTCCAACTTCGATATCCCGGTGCATGGCGAATAATGTTTCTTACCAGAAGAGGATAAGGCTAGTCTAATGGTTCATGATGAAGATCATCTCCCCCAAGACTTTGAGAAACTTCTCATCCAGGCATTTGCCATAGCGTGTGATGGAAGAGGGCCCAGCTCAACCTCCCATGAAAGACAAGAGCCAAGTCAAGAGCGTCTAGAGCCAAGCCAAGAGGGTCTAGGCCCAAGGGAGGAGCGTCTAGGACCAATTACTAGGTCCATGGCCAAGAAAATCCATGAAGACTTGGACCAAGCTACGGATGGAAGAGAGAGCTATTTGTATATGCTACATGAAGGCCCATCAAGAGTAGCTTAGCATTAGTTGTGGTGTAAATAGCACAAACTTGATTCCATGAGGATTTGACCTAGATTTGCTACGTTTCTAGAAGGTTTCCTTCTCTAGGGTCGGCCATGTGCCATGAGTACCTTGTGATGTCATTTAGGTTTCATTTGGATTGCATTTGCTTATCATTAGGGTTAACCTTTATGGTCCAACTTAGCCTATAAAAGGAGGAGCCAATATTATGTATTTTCAAGATTGAATAGAGTATTGTTATGCTGCCAATTTTGTGCCATACACTACTCCTTGCCTAGCATCTAGGTTTTAATCTTTACTTCATCACCTTCAAAGGGGCTGGCTGAACCTCCCCAATTCCCCACTCTCATGCACCTTCAAGGTACCCATACTTCTTAGGAAGGCCTTGCTCATCTCCTCCACAAGCTTCCGCAAGTTTCATCACCAAAACTCAAAGAAGAGCTCATAGGAATGCCATCAGCGTGCTTAGTTAATATCAAGGCCAAGGATTGGAAAAAAGTTGAAGACAGGAGGGTTCGACAGACTACCGAACTCAACCAGGAAGTTGAATGCCTCCGTGCTGAGGTGGACTGTTTGGGCTTGGAGTTGGGCAACAAGACCTAAGAGGGACTCATTTTGGCCGAAGAGAAGAGCAAACTCTCCAATGAGATTGAAGGTTTGAAGAAAGAGAAGGAGAAGGAGTTCTGCAAAATGGTTGATTCTTTTAAGGATGATGCGACCCAATCATACATTGTTGGGTTTGAGACCGCCTTAGAACAGGCAGCCATCGTCCACCCCATAGTGGACTTCTCAGAGCTGAACCCAGGCAAGATCATAGTTGATGGGAAGCTAGTGGAGGACTCCTAGTTCTAAATTTGATGAACCATGTTTTATCCGTACCTTTAATATTGGAGCATATTAGCCATTTTGTTTATCTCTCTTAATCATGTGTTTGATGTTGAACTCAGACACTCTCAAGAGTATTTATCATTTTCTATAACTTAACTCACGATCTTTCCTGAACCATGCCTTACTCGAAAGTTTAATAGTCTACTTGTAAACATATAAATGCATGTCGAAGAGTTCTGTGAATAAACGACTTCGCATACCAAACGCAACTAAACATATTACGAATATACCAACCTGAATGAAGTGAAACGTATAAAGCGACGAGAATAGCTTTCAATCTTCTAGGTAAACCGAATCACTTGTTGCTTCAACTTTACCGGTATTACGGGTTATCTTGACATTATGGCACACGAATTGTCGAACAAGTTTACCTTATGGTTCAGTCACAATGATATATCGCTGTTGGTATTACTCATAGTCACCCAACACTGAGTGTTGAAGCTTTTCAATCCCCTGAGCTCCATTTTCTTATGGTGCGCCTACTCGGGTAACTACGTCTGCTCCGAGTTAATCTCACAGCGCGCCTACTTGGTAACTTATGACTCTTCCAAGTTAGGTCGTCCTATCATGCGCCTTCTCTAGTAGTAACTACATTTGTGATGTGCGTTGATTTTAGATTTAGCCATTTTAGATGTGACACTTTACTTAGGATTGAGATTTTAGAAATTATATGGTGAGAACCCAAAGAAGATCCCCACTAGACACGAACTTAACCAATTGGTTAAGTAAGTGTGAAGGTTCACTTCTAGAGGGCAAAGGAAAAATACAAGTATGTGGTGATTGATGTTGAAGGGTGGAATTTAAATGAACATGGAAGGAAACATAAAACCATGATAGAAATCGAATTGACAATTGAGGAAAAATAAGAACATAAGAATACAAAGATACATGGAGTAATGGAAAGATGGAAGAGATGAAGGAAGGAAATGCTTATGTGATGGAAGAGAGTTGGTCACACCACTTAGAGTGTGGTCTTCCTCCAAGATAAGTGAGATGGCCACCACTTGAGAGTTGTCCAATCACTCAAAATGAGACCTAATGCTAAGAGAAAACAAGCCTCACAAACACCTTACGCAATTTGTGCAGAGTAAATTATTCAAGGAGTATGACACCCTATTCAAATTCAACGTGTCAAAATACAAGGAGTATGACACCCTATTTATAGGAGATGGTGCCTTGGAAAACAAGAAGCAAGGGTAGGATGGGAAACCTAAAAATGGGGTTGCCTTTATGGTTTGACTAAGTAAAAATCACACTTTAGGCTTGTTCTTCTAGAAACTAGATAAAAAAACAAGCTAAAATGATTACTACACACCCATATTATGCTAAAGGAACCTATTCTAGCTGATCTTGCTATTTGGACCCCTAAAGTGAGCCCAAATTATTTACAACTTATTTACGCTTTTGTAGCAATACTTTTTTTATAGTTGTCGATCCTCCTATAAATAGATCTTTTATCCATAAAGGTTGGAGAAAAAAATTCATTGCCATCTTTTGTAGCCGTTGTGAGAGCCTTTAAAGAAAATGTTTTCTCTTCTATCATTTGTCCATCTTCAGATGAAAAGATGTATTAAATGTGTTTCCAACAACATTAAATGTTATTTTCTTTCTCAAGTAACATTCTGAAAAACTGGCGTGACTAGCTAGACTTAGGTTAAAGACCTACACAATGGCTAGTCCTTCCAAGGTTGAAAAAAGGAGTGTAAGGATGCTTGTTGGAGCATCTTTAAGCACGTCTTTCAAGAGATCTTTGATGTTGACATGAGATTTTGAGATATTCTTGTGAGTCAAAGACATTCTATGAAAACAAAAATAAACATACTACATATTCAAGAAGAATGTTAACTTAAAGATTGTGTTTGTATCATCTAATTAGTCTTTCGCTTACAGATGAACAAAAGAGAACAACATGTAATATCATTTAATAGAAGAAGCACTTGTGTCTTACACGATTTGATGCTTAAAAGAAGCTTGTGTCTGATAGATGAAGCATCATCATGATTTGAACTTTGTTGTTTAAACTTGTAATCAAAACATCGAAAGGTTTGTTGATTTTGGATCTAAGAGTATATGTAAGAACTAGAATTTCAATAAAGATACATTTTAGATGAATTAAAGATAGAAAATTTATAAATTTGTCATACATTCATTCTTTATTTTATTATCAAATTTATTTTTTAAGACTTTTTTTATTTAAATTCTTTGTAGAATAAAAGGACAAATTGTTGTGCTATTGTAATGCAACTCCAAGGAGGAAGAAAGGTTAAGATCAAGATAAAAATTCTTGATTTGGGTAAGCAACTTATTGCCTACTTAGAATTCAATCACATTTTCTTCTTCTCCTTGAGTTATTGGTTAAGTTGAGATGTTGCTGGTGTATGTTTTAAAACTTTGATACCAAAGGCTTTGATAGATTCTAGAAGTATAAAGAGAAGACTTTGCTAATATGCACACTACCTCCTCCTAATAAGAGTAGTTAACTGTAGCATCTAATCATTTGTATTAAAGTTAAGATGTGTGAAGAATTTCATTATGATACAAGTATGTTATATGTATGATGAAAATCAATTATATATAATTGTATATTGAAAAATATGATTTGTTAATGTGGTGATAATGGGTGGTTATGAGGATGATTACAAGAAAATGAATATCTTAAAATAGTTGCAACATGTATTTTTTGTGGAAATTATGTATTTGGGTTTATATCACTTAAGAGGTGAAGTACGACTCAAATAATGATCAACTAATGAGTCATCATTGCTTGCGTTGCTCAGTATCATTCAAGCACCAAGATGGATGCTTAAAGAACATAATATATAGCTTAAACAATGACTTAAGACTTGAGAGAGTGAGATCAAAACAATTTTCTATCCTTTGGAATAAGTTAGCTCAAGCGGCAAAATGTCACTCGAAGAATAAGGTGGTGATGGTGCATGTGGTTCTAAAATTGTCGAGACAATGCATATGTGTCAATGCTCAAACAAAAATATGGTCATTCAAGCATTGATTAAGTGGTGAAAATGGTCATTCTACAACTTGTTGAATGAAGTACCTAATTTTTTTAGTCTCTAAAATAGTATCTAATTTAGTCAATATAGTAACTAATTATTTTTATCTCTAAACTTAGTTTCTATTTAATGATTTTCTTGTAGTTGATGGTGAATTGATGTTGACGATGAGTATCTGATGATATTTAGATATATGAGTTTATATAAGGAGTAGTTGAGATGTTATTGTGACCAAAATATCATAGTATTATGTACATAAACTTTTATGAAAAAAAATATCTTATACTTCAACAATAATCTAATCATATAGATATCAAGTGGTGAGATTTTAAAGAATGTTCATATATTATAGTTTTCTATAAACATAAGAAAACACTAACATAAGAAATAAATGTTGATTTTAATGGACTAACATCCATGAAGTTCATTATTCTTATATTATTGTATATAAGTGACTCACTTGTAATTTATTATGAGTATTATCTAATATGAATGTGAGTGATGTAATTAATATATGAATGTGTTATGTAGATGCATATCATCATGTTGTATTTTTAAAATATTTAGCTTGCTCTCGTGGGTACACTTTTAGGAGAAAACCAAGCTAGAAAAATATTTTACTTTTCTTAGTATTTTATGTATTATATATTTTATATATAGAGTTGTAGGAAACTTAAAATATCAGTAAAATTGAAATAATAAAATAATGACCAATTTGTAATTATCATAATCTTAATTATATTTATTTAAATATATATTTAAGTTTAAAAATTGATAAAAAAATATATAATTTTAAAATATAACAAAATTTCAGTACAAAAATATATAATAAATATAAAACTATTATTAACAAATAAACCAATTTAGTAGACTTCAAAATGGTTTTTTGAATGTCTTGAAATTTGACGTTTTTAACTGAATTGTTTTCAAAGAATATACTTTCTATCGTTTTGATTCGTAATATGTTAGAAGAATTTAAATTTATGAAATATATCAAAAGATTCAATAAAGAATATTAAGATAAAGGTATAAAAAATAATTATTTTAATTTATAAATTAAATAATTCATTATTTGAAATGGGATAGTTAATAAATATGATTATATATTTGATTTCTTTCAAGGAAAAAAATTGATTTCCATTCTTATTTATGCTTTTGGAATTTTACTTAAAGAGGATAAATCACGTTATAATATTTTCCGGTAAATTTTTAATATTAATAAATTATTCTATAGATTATGTGTTATATAAGTAAGAATATTTGGATGTTTACTTCCTAAACAATTTATACTTTGACATTTATATAATTATTCCATAAAAAATAAATTTTAATAGAAAGTTAATTAAAATTAATTTTCCATAATAACATTTATTACGTTTTTAAAACATATCGCAAGAAAATATTTATAATTTAATTGTGTTTTATTGAATTTTATCGCGTAACGCTAAAATGTTATAAAGTAGTGTTGACCATCTAAATTCCTTTTAAATTATGTACTGAAAATATCTGTTTCATATTTATCTCAAGAAAACAATTTGAAAATAAAAAATGAAAAAAATACGGAACCCAGCGATGAAATTGGATTGGACGATTAATGCGGGTTTGAACAGATCTTGTTTAATTAAAATTACAATATCAATTAGGTAAATTCATATCAAAATAGATATTACAGAAAAGTCAATTCAAAATAGATTTATATCAATTATTTTTAGACCAAGTCATTCTTAATAATAATAATAATAAAAGTGATAAAATAAATAAAAAATATAAATGTAAGAAAACATTACTATCGTAATAAATTAGGCTATTCGTGATAAATATTTATAAGACTCTTTTACAAAAATATCTCACTTTACAAGGTTTTCTTTTTCTAAATGTATCTTGTGAAATAATGAGATAAACTTTTTGTCTCTTATTAGAATTGGAAAGTATAGATGAATACAAGTTACACAATCATGATTCTCTCTAAGCATAATTAATTAGGTAAGAAAGAATTAATGGAAAAGGAAAATATTAAATTGAGAAGAATAATATAAATTATTAGTAAAATAATTAATACTGATATTAAATTAAATAGTTTTATTAAAAAATGTAAATTAATTGAAGAGGTGTTATAGTTTTATAAATATGGATAGAGAGAATAATCGAGTTTGATAAATACAAATGAAATGAGTAATATTTAATAGTACTTAACATATTTTATAAATTATTTCATGCAAGTTGTAAATAGAAAAGTGTATAATTAATTTTCTTAATAAGTAGGATTTCCTGCTAAACCCATATGATGACCTTTTCATCCTCATTATTATTAGTTACTAATTATTATTACTTAATAATGAGGTGTATTTTCTTTTACTTAATTTAATCATGAGTTCATGGCTTTCTGAAGGTGGGAACTACAACTCTTCATAGCCAAAAAAGTTTGAGGGAGTCAACTTGAAAATTTCAATAGTAGTAGTAATAATGAGCTTTCCCTTGGTCAACATAATTGCATAATGATAATTAATCACATAGTCTTTTTAAAATGCAGTATGCAAAATTTTCACTCAAATATCAATATTTTATATATTTTTTGTTTATAAAATTTTATGTTAAGTATCATTATAAAATCTGAGATATCAGTTAGACTAATATATAAACTAAGACACCAATCCAATAATCATCGTTTAAATATTAATTTTTGTGCTTTTTATTCCTTCAATAATATATATATATATATATATATATATATATTTTATTGTGCATAATATTTACTTGGGAGCCGAATTCTTCGATTAGTTTACGTGGCACTGGAAGAGCAGATGGAATTTCCATTATCGGAACCGAATTTTGAACTGGTTTTTATGTTTTATCTTATGTTTTGATTTATTAAATTAGATAATATGAAGGCAAAAAATTAGAAAAAGTTATAAAAATAATTTATTGAAAATAATTATTTGGAGAAAAAATAAAATAAAAATTTAAAAATAATAATTAATTATATTTAGTAAGTGTGTAGGATATAATTATTTAGATAAGTAAAAAATTAGATAGAAATAGATAAATTTTTAAACAAGAGATTTTGTGGACGAAAAATAAAAGGATTGTAAGAAAGTAATGAAAAGTATGTGATATAATTAAATTTATTTAATAATAAAAAATATATTAATTTAAAAAAATAAGTGTATGTCCTATATAAATTTAGAGAAAGAAAAATCTGAATAAATAATAAATTTAAATCTTAAAAAAATAAGTGTATGTCCTATATATTTTAAGGAAAGGTAAATCTTTAGTTTTGATAGAGTTTTTTTTGTCTCGTGATTGTTCATATTGCACACTTGGATGTAGTAGTTGAGTTTTTTTCCAACGCTTGATCATTTGTGTGATATTAATGTCAGATTTGATTTCTATTGAATCGTGCATTGTTTTTTTATTAGTCACTCTAAGAGGACGATGATAGTTGATTTTGGTGACTTCTTTGTAGTCTCCATATTGTAGTACTTAGAGTTATGTTGTGTAACAACTCATGAAAAGACCAATTGTGTTGAGTTATCATTGTTATTGGGTTGTTACATCTATAGATAAGACCTTAACCATTTGGACTTTCCATTAGGATGACTCTTTGGGTAATGCCTTTGAGGTAAAATATTCCTTTCATGAGGTGTTGGGGTTTATGGAAGAGGTTGGAATGGGTTGGTTTAAAAGTGTCATAATTTGTTTTGTATATCTTTCCAACTTAGCATACAATTCAATTATTGTATTCAAAGGAAATGAGGCTTACAAGCTAGCATTTCATGTACATGAACATCTGTTGAAATGTGAGTAGCATGATACATACGTGAGCCCTTTTCATTGAGTGTAGGTTGACACTAATACAAGTTATTTAAAGGTGTAATGTTTGGAATGTCCAAAGTAGTGAAAACTTTATCATTTAGGGGACTAAAGGTCAATTCTATGGTAGATGAAACAATTTAGGAGAATGACATGGGAATTGGACACTTTCGTTGCTCGATTTAATTTGGTCATTTGCAATTAAAGCTACAAGATTAGAATTGAAATAATTTTGAGTCACTATGATGTCGAAGTGCTCCATTTGAAGATGAAGAGTTCAATGATGATCGTGTTGACATAATGGATTTGTTTTGGTTTTCTTGGGATGTATTGTTGTGTCCTCGTGGCATTAAATTGGTATATGGTTCCATTTATAAAGTAGAAATCCCATCAAATGCTCAACACATGTTCCTAGTGACATGGACAAGTTGTAAATGTGTGCCAGTATGCATGTTCATTTTATGATAGATTTTACGAGTCACCACAACCACCCATTATGATGGAAGAGGCCCAAGCAGAAGCACAAGCCCAAGTGCAAGCCCATCAAAGAGGAGATTTGGGCCAACCACTAGAGTTATGGCCAAGAAGATCCAAGAAGATTGGAATGCTGCTACTGACGACAGAGAAACCTTCTTATACATGTTCAAGATGCCATAAACTCTAGTGTAGAGTAGACTTTAAATTCTTGTCAAAATTAGCATAGGAACTTTATTTGTAATTTTCTTGGAATTAAATGTGGGCACCTAAAACACCAACCTA
>Ga0123342_1001562_pt1 | contig 38559 bp, 19 predicted proteins | sample Turbeawhitnodule_FD_89960 | JGI IMG/M metagenome (GOLD analysis project Ga0123342, IMG submission 89960) | Root nodule microbial communities of legume samples collected from Mexico - Turtle bean Mexico white nodule | ecosystem: Host-associated > Plants > Roots > Nodule | place: Mexico: Nepantla...
AAAATATATGATATTTTTATATTTGTACAAAAATATATTTTATCTATAAAACATATATAAAAAATATACAAATTATATATATATATATATATATATATATATATATATATATATATATATATATAATTAGCTACTAACATGACATTTTGGTATATAAAGTTGATTAGATATTATTTTTTAATTTAATAAGAAATGGATTTTAAATTTCACTTAATCTTATTAAATCGGTTTATAAGGTGAGGTTTACATTCACTTATATACTATTAAAGGTTACTATCTCTAATTGATATGGGATCTTCAACACACATCTCACACCGAAACCTGTAAACTTGTGCGTGAGACTATATATTTATGAGTGGTGACCTGATCAACCCAACAAACTTTCGTTATGATAGACTCTATATGACTTTGATACCATATTAAGAAGTGAACTTTAATACCAACTCAACCTTCTAAAATCAGCTCATAGGGTGAGTTTTGCATCCACTTATATACTATGAAAGATCCTTGTCTCTAGTCTATTGAACAAGAGCTTTGATGTCTCCAAATCTCTATGGATTGCTTGAAGGCTGGATGTAGCTTGTGTGTGTGAGTTCTGAGTAGTTTGAATTTGTAAATCCACTCTTAATTAGGATTCAAAGTTGGTTTAAATCAATTTCTTTTGAAAAAGTGTGTTTTGCAAAAAAGTGGAAAAACAACCAGTTATTTTATCGTTTCAATGGGTTGTTTGACACTTAGTGGTTTTTGAAACAGGTTTTGACAAAGCTTGAAATTGGTTGACTTGCTGTCAAACCAATTCAATCGGTTGTTTCGACAATTCAACCGATTGTTTTTTTAAATCTCTTAACAAAATTTATTAAGTTTGGTAAATATGTTTTAATTAATTCAAAACTGTTTTGGCTCCTTCATTAAATGCTTTTAACTAACTTTTGGACTTTATATAGGTTGTTTAACGCTTCTGATAGTAATGATCAGAGATTAATCTTTTGAAAATAGTTTTCTCCAAGATTTACATCAAGCTTTGTTTGAACTTGCTAATAGTGGAATAATACTGTTGTGTAATCTTTTGTGATTCAGTCTGTATCAGGTGTGATCTTTCCTTATTCTCTCTAATTGTGTTTCACAGAGTCAGAGGGTGTTCTAATATGCGTGGTATGTTGTAGTGCCAAAGGAACTGTGTTCTTGAGGGGTTCAAGATCACTTCTTTGGTGTGTGTGTGTGTGTGATTGTAATCTGTGGTTGATTACATGGTGGAATACCCATTGGTTTCTAGGGACTGGATGTAGCTTTGGTGTAAGAGTGAACCAATATAATTTTGTTTGTGTGATTCTCTCTTTCCCTAATCTCAATTATATTTTTTTTAAGTTTTTTTAAACTACTGATAAAAAGAACCGGTTGAATCACAAAAACAACCGGTTGAATTTTTTGAAATCAACTAAAACAAATTTTTAACTTGAGCATTTTCATTCCTTTGGCTTTGATTCTTCATTGGCTTTCCCCGTACCTTCAAAGTTTGCGAAAAACATTTAAAAACAATTTACCCCCTCTTGTTTTAGGCCTACAATTCTATCATAGTCGATACGAGATTTCAAACATTTCTCAATGAGGACAATTGCCTTAGTCTTCTTCTATCCCCAAAAACCCCAAAAAGTATTCATAACCAATTTTATCACATCAATAATTTTTAGAAACACCAAGGGTATTCATAATTAAATACTTTTCTTCTTGCACTCTCATAATTTCTTCATTCATTTACATAGGAATAGTAAAATTTCCATTTTACACTTAACAAAATAAATAAATAAACCCACAACACTCCCTTTTCCTATTTTGCATCTTCTCAGTGAACATGTTCTTTTAGTAAATGTCAATGGCCAATGGAACCATCTCAATCTTCCATTGGTTTCGTTGCAACCGCAACTCCACAATAAAAAATAACTTTTGAATTTTCCTCCATTTCTCATTCTAAACAACCTTACTAGCAATATACACATTCTTGAACATAACATACGCAACACCAACGCCAAACACACCCCACCAGCCACGAAATCGCATCCCTCACCTGCAACAATTTATTGGCTAAATCATTAAAGCACACAAATTCATTTGTGGCAATAACCTTAAAAGCCTTCCCAGATACTCTTACAACACTACTCTGTCCTAAGTACAAATTTGTATTCTAGATTGTGTAATCTGAAGTATAAAATTTGTATTTTGGATTGCACAATCTGGAATATAATTTTTTTTCTTTTGGATTGTGCAATCTAGAATGTAAAATTCTATTATGGATTTAAAAACATCTTCCAAGTTGTATTGTCTAGCATGATGCATTTTAGATTATACAATTGGAAGATATCAGAATTACTTTTTGGATTGTAAAATTTGAAAAACATCATGATATACGGTATAGTTCAGATTTTTTTTTTATAAATATGGAATTAGTTTTTTTATTATACAATCCATAATGTATTTTTTTAAAACATATTATGGATTGTGCAATCCATAATTAGAAAAGTCTTTTAAATGGTACAGTCTATAATATAAAATTATATTTTTAATTGTACAATCCAAAAATATAATTTTGTATTTCGAATTGCACAATCCAAAATACATAAAATCCAAATTTTTATATTATAGATTCTATAATCCAAAATACATAAATCCAAATTTTTATATTATAGATTCTATAATCCAGAAAGTATCCATATTTCACATTTTAGAATTGAAAAAAAAAAAATAGAAGAGCAAAGTGGAAATTTTCATATTTATGAAGCGCAGAAAGGAAATTATGTGGTGCAAAAAGAAAACTCATATTAATCAGTCCTACTCTCAAAGTATCGAGATTCACACGAATTTGAACAAATAACAAAAATATGTGGAGAAGATTGTGTTTGTTTCTATATGTCTTAAATAGTAAAAAAAATCTATTGACCCTAAAATATCTCCTCTCAATTTACCTTTCTTTTTATCTGAGTTATAAACTAAATTAACTATTAAAGTTATTATTTAAATAGTTGTGACATGTATTTAACTAAAAAAAATCATAAATATATTAACAATGGCAATTTGATTACAAAATTGTTCTTTGATAGAAAAATATATATTATGTTTTTATAGAAAATATAAATATAGTGAAAAGTGTAATGCGTTTTTATCAATCTTTAACTTAGAAAATAGAACTGTGTTGTTTAAATCTCAGGTATGAAAGTGTTGTTTTAGACTTGATTTTCCAAAAAAAAATAAATTAAAATAGGGTAAAAGATTTATATTATATATATATATATATTTGTAAAGGGAATAAAATTCAATAAAAATAAAAAAAACAAATGTCATATACTTAATGAAATTTAAGAGAAGTAAATGTAATTTACTTGTCCAATAATCAAGCTTAGGTTTGCAGAGCTAACTTTTCCTTATTTATTTAAAATAAAATAAGCAAAAATAGTTTCAGGAAAAATCTCCATAGAGTGTTGAAAATTTGCTCCATTTTATTTATAGGTTGCATGAAAAAGCATGTCTCAAACTGGTACAAAATTAGCACGAGCTTCACCCATCTTAATTGGTTTGTCAGCCTTTTTATCTACCCATATTGAAAACCAGCACTTTTATGAAACCTATTGAATTAAACATCTAACTCCTTAACAATGTATCATTATTATTATATTCAAATTTATTGTTTATATTTCTTTAACAAAACAGAAATTATTCATTTTAAAATCTGATTACTGTTGATTTTCATATCATTGATTGAAATTATTTGGTCTTTTGGAACCAATTTTCTGATGCGTCCACTCAGAACTTACAAGACAAAAAGGGAACCAAAATACAGAGAAATGCAATAACAGAGGTTGATGCATCATGAATTATGAACACAAAGTTCTGATAATAAATAATTTTCAACACTCCAACTTCGGTGGCACATGAGAGACAGAGAAGCATAAGATCGCACATGCATCCCATGTGAATATGCAAAGGGTCCACGCTCTATTCACTATCCATCAAGAACATACACTGAGAATCTAAAAGATTAAACAAAGTTCCAAGTTCCACACACACATGCAAAGTAATAATAATGAGATAGAGTCCATGAATGAACACAAAGAGAAATTGGAATCAAAGTCTCAAGCTATCTCCAAATAACAAAAATGAGAAGATACCAAAACATAGGTAAATTAATTAGCCCATGCATTTATAGCAAAGGAATCATCATATCCATTGGCCACACTATTTTTAAATTGTAATCAACTAATCTCAAAGGGAAAAGGAAAACCTATAGTGTAACAAGAGAGAAAAAAAATTGCAGCAAAACACAACCAGCACACACATCAAATTAAAGGGGAGTGTTACTAAGATTCCCCCCATGTATGATACAACATATTGATTTCAGCTGAACTCTCTATTTTGTTGTTGAGGTAGTGAGTGAGTTGAACTCAGTGTTGATGGTGGTGAGGGGGTGGTGCTGCTGCCATGGCTGGTGGAGTTGGGGACTTGCATTGGTAGCACTTGGCAAAGAGTCCAAAAGTGTCAATTTGCCTGATGAAGTTGGACATGCTGGCCCATCCTCCAAACCCAAACCCAACCACCAAAACCCACACCACAATGAATGCATTGAACAGATACATTGCAGTCCAGCTTGGCATAAAGAAAGGAGGCTTCTCGGCAGCATTCTACAAAACAAAAAGCAAATTGAGTCACATAATTGAGGCCCCTACTTATACTCTCCAATTGCATTATTTCAAAAATTTCCAAAACAAGACCAATAATGATGTCAAATGGAATTAAAATCAAAATGTGTAGCTCTTTCTTATATCTTATCTTAAGTACTGTGTACTTATGACCCTGATCATCATCATATCTGAAACCTTTTATTCCAACCCTTTTGCACTAAGGTTGGCCAAATTTGCACTAATGTTGGCCTAATTTGAATTATTGGGGGGAGAGAGATGAGTGAAATTGGCCAGCTCAAGAGAGGCATAGTACGATATTGTTGACTGTAGCAAATAACTGAAAGAAAATGACCTCCCACCAGTCCTTCAATCTTCTAATGCATTCAAATCCAAGCCTTAAATGCTTCTGTACATTTTCTGCTCTCACCCTTTCCTTGTGTTTCTCTTTCTCTCTCTCTCTCTCACACACACACACAAACACACACTGTGCGTGCACATTTAATAGTGGGATACGGGAAGAAGTCCCCATCCAAATGCCTATGTCCAACAAACGCATAATGACACACATACCCTCTGTCACATCCTCATATTCACAATAATGCCACATCTCATTCAATCATATTCAACTTCAGGCATAACATGATAAAAATGGTAAAATCTTATTAGATGTTTCCATGTTTGAGTAAAAATGTCTTGTAGTAAAAGTGTTTAAAAACAAGCTGGCATTGACTTCATGAAGAAACAGCTGAGCTAAGTGTCACTGTAACATATCTAAATCAAAACATGAAAACTCAGAAACAAGATTAACAAAACTGAATGTTATCTTATGAATTTTGAATATAAGTGTATGAAACACTGAATGGTTTACCTGTCTTGCAGAGGCTTTTCTGTAAGTGAGCATATGTGCTGAGGCGGGGATGATGTAGACAGTGAAACTAACCAGCAGAGCTCCAACTGCAGAGTTGATGGGTCCAAAGAAAGGGAAGATTATGGCAAAAAACCATATTGGTATCACCACTGGCAACCTTGCAAGTGCCCTTAGACAAATGCTTTTTGTGTCATGCATCCCAATTACCTTCTCCCAGACAAAGTACAGTGGAGTACAAGCGAAACCGAAAGTGATGAACTGCATGCATCCCATTAAATATTTGGAGTTAGAACTCTCCTTTCATCCATGCTCAAATGTTTCTTTCTTTTCTTCAATTATTTAACAAAACCATCGTAATAGGAAGGAACAAAGGCATTTATTTGCTGTGTTCAACTTGCTGGCTTGCAGCAATTGTCTTTTGCCACTTTTGACTACTGGTTTTGGACAGCATAGTTAATACAAAGTGGTATTTGAATTTATGTAAATTGTATAAAAGAATTTCACCGACATGCAAAACATGACATTAGATGGATTTTGAATGTTAGAAGGAAATAATCTTTCCATTGAAAACACTGCAAAATAAAATACCTGACGTTGGTGCAAAAGTTATATCCATAATCGTTTTTGAAAACATACTGTTGTTATCGTTATTCGTTTTTTTGTTTTGGGTTATGGAATTGCTCACCTACCCCGAAAAGTCTATGATCCAGTTCTTTGTTCTGACATGCTAACGTAACTAGATAAACTTTTTTACCCCCTTTTAAATGAACATTTATTGCAACAAGGTTTAACGGTGACAACTTTATTGTTTTCTATTAGTTCTTACAACCCATATAAGCATTGAATGCTAGATTCTAATGCACTTAACTACTAACAAAAAATCAAACACTATACCTGTTTATAGAATCATTTACTTGAGCATTATTTTACCCTTTAAATAAAAACAGCAAAACTACCATAGCTATGACTTACACTCTTGAAATGGTTACATTTTGTACCAAAATACAAAAAATATGCGTGAACTGTAGAACTTTATCTGGTGAATACTTGCTGCAACAGGGATTTACATGACGAGTTTTTTATTTTCTATTTACTGCACTAGAATTTACAAGATCTAAGTACCTATTAATTATTACAATCCAAATAAGAATTTAATATTAGTTCTCTAATACGTCACCACTAATAAAAAGTAAAACAGTATCAGATAACTTATTTAATGCGTCATTGCATCAATTCATACTTTTTAATAAAAAGAACTGAAACAGAAGTAGTTATTGCTTAACACAATCTCCAATGTAAGCTTCTTTACGTCACATTATAAGTTTTGTTCTAATTCAATGAGTATTCTAACACTCACTATTGTATAGTATTTTGTTACACTTCAATGTATAGTCTTTAGAAGATGAAAAATAGTTTTTATTGTTATTAATCAGGATCTTATTTAACATCCAGAATTTTCTCTTATACCAGATCAGCATGATCCAAATAGGATTTTTATAAGTCCTAGTCTTAAGCCTAAAACTCTAGCCATGATGTATAAGTATCTACTAATTAATATAATCCAAATTAGCATTTAATTTAATTTCTTTAATAAGTAACCACTGATAAAAAGTAAAAAGGTATCAGAGGACTTATTTATTTACTATACTAGTGCCATTAATTTACCTGTTTAAATAAAAACAACAAAATACTGTTATTTATAATGACTTAGACTCTTGAATTGAAATGGTCACGTTTTGTAGCAAAACACAAGAATTTGTTTACCTGGTGAATGAGCATGAGGATTACAGCAGAATCACGAAATCCATTTTTGGGGAGGAGAGAGAAGGCATTGGAATGATTGAGAAGTTCATCACCAAAAGCCCAGTAAACAGCAGCAGCAGAAGGAATCGTTAGTGTGAAAACGTACAAAGTGGCCAGCAAGTATATGTACTTGAACTTCTGTGGCTTCCACATGGCATGCATAATCTCTCTGCAACATTTGTCACCCTTCATCACTTTCACTCAAGGATCAAAGAATAATCATAATAATAGGGACATTGGAATTTCTAAAAACGGGTGAATAAATAAAAATAGTTGTGACTCTCTTGGCTCCATGGCCACTTTGTTTTTACTAGACTGTGTTGTGCAGAGCAAAGGACAGTGGGAGCCACTCATTCAACACATTTTTTGAGAAATTATACTTGTTCACAAAACTTATACCAAAAATAATAATATATCAGTTTTTTAACTTAATTTTATGCGGGGCCGTAACTTTATGTTCTGCAAAGTTTGAAAGGCTTTAGATAATTGGTTTTGAAAAAGGACAAAAAGCAGCAAAGCAAAAACCATTCAACTGTAGGATTTAGTGGAGACATTATTTAATTATATCTTAGTATGATAATGTTCTTACACTCTGTCTCATTAGTTAAATAGGACATCATTGCCTTTTATAATCCGTTCAGCAGCTGTGATTAACTGATATATAAAAGAAAAATAACGAAACAGATGTTATTATTGAAAGACAATGATGACATGAAGCTTGGAACCCATATAGAGATTCTTGGAACCTTATGACACATGAAGCTGACAACACACATTTTTAAAACAATTTTATAATCTTATCTAATATCATAATCCAAGTATATCTTCCTATCTAATAATATTTCTTCCAAGATATAGAGAGAGGAATGTACAAATATTTCTCATAAAGAAGGGTGATTTCGCATAAATGATTAAAAGGGTTAGAGTATTTATATTCAGACACTTAAACATATTATATAATTATAAAACATCTATTATTTTCTACATCTCTATCTGTTAGATCACACCATCTATTACAGTTGTGTTTGTATTTCTCTCTCAAGGTGTTACTTAGACCATATTTTTTCCAAAGGGTAACTTACACAGTAACTGCATGTCCACCAAACGTGTACAGTATGTTGGTGGCTCCGGTAAAGTACAGCACTAGCTTTTTTGGACCAGTGTGAGTCACATTTTCTGCCTGCCATGATATTTCCACGCATCAAATTCTTATCTTAGCATATAATGATGTTTCAAACACTAGTAAAATCAGAATGATTTTTATACACATGATATCAAGTATGTTCAAAAAGACTAGATAATCTTGTGCATTGATGTGACACTAACATTTATTAAATGATACTTTACATAAACTTATAAAATTATGGCTCGGAATTACTGATTTACCTGGCCATGAATGAGAGCTGCTATAGCCATGTACCAAGCAGTGTAAGTGGTCATTCCAAGTCCAAGAAAAGACCAAATACGGTAATTGTGGAAGGAGGGAATGAACACAGAGGTGGCACAGCAAGCTCCAAAGATGTAAGTCCAAGTCCGTTTATCCAAGTGGTCATTTATGTAGTAAATGTTACTGTTTTAGCAAACAGGAACCATAAAAGGTGTAAAAGATGTTTTTGCAATCAGAACAAAGCCATACCAGATTGCCCCAATTTTTTTTGCAGAAATTAAGAAAGAATCTTACCTTGCACATGCTATAAGCTGAATCACAGATCCAAAGAGAAGGAAAGTACAGTTGAAGGCTAACCCCACCGCTTTCCAATACGGACCCAGCAACCCATCAAGCACTTCAAACCACTGAAAAATCCAGTGCAGGGAGTTTCAATTTAGACTACTTGGTCAATGATTTATAGTCATATATTTTATATAATACTTTTACTAAATGGCCTTATCCTAAGTTTCTAAGAAATTGTTCAAGTGTTTGAAGCCACAATTGTGACTATTATTGGCTACTTTTGTCTATATCCACATGTTAAAAAATTGTGATTGATATGTAAAACCTGAACTCTTTTGACGGAGAGATTAGGAAGAAGCTGTGAGGAGAATTACAATACCTGAATGACATGGTTCTTGAAACTGACATTTTCTTTTTCCTTTCTGGCACGGTACTCCATGTAGAGGACACTTATTATATACGCTGTCCAACTTCCCATGATTCCATAGAAAATCTGAAGCAAGATCCCTGATACCATTCCAAGTTGAGAGAAAGAACAGGGAAGTGTCAACAGCACTTGAGCCACCTAATTAGACATAGAAGATGAAAACAGTAAGTGATTACTGTTATGAAAGCTTTGTTTTTTAGTGATGGGAAGACTGTAATTTTACTTGATTTGAAGCACAGCTGAACCATGCGTCCCAAACAGAGCCTCCATGCCAGAGTATGCTCTTGAGACTGAACATGGAGTGGTCTTGCAACTCTTTCTCTTCCTCCCTCACTCCCCCCACTTCACTCTCTGTCTCGTTAAGGCTTGCCACTATTGCTTCCTCTGCTTGCTTCTGAGGCAACATTGTTTCCATTTCTTCTGATGAAGGATCTGAAACACACGAAAGTACGCTTAATAAGACAAAAAAACAAAGATCAACCACTACCCCAGAAAACGAAAGCCAAAGAAAAAAGAGCACCATCCCAGATCCAGATAACTGAAAATTCTTGCAGCCTTTTCACAAAAAAACAACAACATGAATCCCACCACACAAAAAGAGAGACTAGGAAAATTACAAAGAAAAAGTGTCTATATAGTATTTAGAATCACAGTAGAAAATACAATGCAGATACCTATCTCACTTTCCACTAACCTTACCTTGTAATGTCTCTTTCTCCAAAAGGCTGAAAATTTAAGCAACCCCTGTGCCCCTCTAACTATCTTCTAAAACCAAAACGACCTTTGTGTTACTGAATGCCTTCACTGAGAGCTGTTAAGTACAGTCAGTAGCAGAGAGATGTGTTAAATATGTTAATGCTAAAGAATTCTCTATTCATGAAATTGAAACAGGAAGCTTTAAATGTAGTGAAATATAGCATATGAAGTTAAGTTACGAACATTGCTGCTGTTGTGGTTGGTACTGAGCAGAGAGATTGAAAACTGAGCAAAATTGTTATTATAAAAGCAGCACCGCTTTAATGCGCGCCACCAATTGGCGCAGAAAAAGGCAGAACCGAACGGCAAAGGCGGCGAGAAGCCGCAAAAGCAGGAAAGAACAGAAGGAAAAGGAAAAAAAGAAATCACTCACTCACTCAACATTGAGGTTTTGGTTTTGGTTTTGGTTTTCCAAGTTGGCCTTTGTTTTTCTCTTGTTCAGACTTCAGAGACTGGTGAATGGTGATACTATATATAAATAAAAATAAAGACCCTTTTGGTTACTGCTGAACCAGATATTGCATATATAAATGAACGTGGACCATTTTTCAATGCTAAAATGTGGACAAAAGTGAAGAAAAGCAGAGAAAGAGATTGAATTGAAGAAAGTTGCAACCAAGCCTAGCTTGCAGCTTATGTTCTATCAGAGTGATTGAGAGGTAGAGAGAGAAAGAGAGAAAGATGAAACCCAACTTTGATTTGATTATTGGGTTTCTGCAGAATTTGAAGATGAAAGTGAAGAGACTTTGTGTTTTTGTTTTGTAAGGAGTGAAGTGAGTGAAAGAAGGTGTGTTTTTATAGGCCGAAAAGGTGCTTCAACCTTAACGGTTTAAGATTATACTTTAGTATAAAGAACTGAACCTAGGATTTGGTTCTCCAAATTCACATTCAACATCTTCGGGTTTAACTTTCTTTACTTTATTTCCCTTTTCTCATTTTACTTTTTCTCTGTTACAAATTAAAACTTTTGAAACCTTATAACTATAACATTATCAAAATTGTGATAGCATGGATCATATTTATTTGCAAGTTTTTTTGTTTTATTAGAAAAGATGAAAATTCACAATTTCAACCTTTATTCGATTTAATTCTTCTAAAATAAAGTCTGTAACATCATAGACAAACTGGATGGACCAGCATTAATAATGCATGATAATTTAAAAAAAAATATATATATATATATAATTAAAAAATTTACTACTTAAAAATAGTTAATATCACCATGATATTTACATTAGAACTAAATTAATTTCGCTTTCTAATTGAAATTCAATTCACTGTTAACTTGTTTCTGTTTGTCTAGTTTAAAAAAAAAATATGTTTCTTTATTTGAAGGTTTTGAATTATTAATCTCTTTTAATATATGATTTACTTTCATATTAAATTTTGTTTTGTAAAATACACATTATAATATTGTATAAGAAAAACATATACAAATTTATTTTGATGTAAATAATGATTAGTACGAGTAGAACACTATTTTTTATTTTTACAAAAATAGGTAATTTTCATTAATAATTTTTTTTTAAAAGAATGAAGGGATAGCCTCCCACAATAATGGATGTAGCTACCCACAATGTGTACGGAGAAGAAAAGGCTTCCTACGCCTAAGGGCACTTTCATGATACATAGGGCCTAAAAAACCTATTAAACAGGGACATACAAAACACTTTATGAGCAATCATATAAAAGACTCTACTATTCTACTTTTCTAATTTCCTCTTCTAAAACCCAATTTGAAAACCCAATTTTCTTTGTTAAAAGTTATTTAAGGGAATGTTTGAATGTCGATTAGGGTTATTCAAGAGTAATTCCCTTTCAAAACAATAATTTACAATATTCACAATTTTGATGCATCAAAACTTTTTCTGTTATTTTATTCATTAATTTTTAATTATTTAAACTTTTGGTTCTCAATTTCTAATACTTTTATTAACTGTTTTCTAGTTATTAATTACTTTGATCGATTAATTATTTAAACTTTTGGTTCTCAATTTCTAATACTTTTATTAACTGTTTTCTAGTTATTAATTACTTTGATCGATTTTCAATTTAATTATTTGTATATTTTTTAATTTTTCTATGACCAGATGAAATTGGCAGAAAATATTTTATAGTTCTACCATCCAAAATTTATATATCTAACTTCAAGTTTTAACCATATATATTTAAAGCAAAACATAAAAAAAATTATAAAATTATATATATCTTATTTTACACAATACTTTGTCAATCTACAATTTTACATATGATCTTGAATGAATTATGACTAAAAATTGATAAGACATATTTAAGAAGATATATCTTGAACGTGTTTATAAAAAAACTAACACTAATTAGAGATCAAATTCACTTATTTTCAAAGATAGTCCTCAAAAAATTAGGGTAACTTATTATCACATACATGGATGCAAGAACTTCCACCGACTTTGATCCTAGTATCCTTATCTAGATAATTTGAAAATTAATGAAATAAAGATATCTCATTTTCTTAATGGTTTTCCTACTTAATACACACTACATGTCTCACATGAGTAAATTAAATGAAAACAACACGATATTTTTCATGACATATATATCAATTTCAAATAATGTCATGCTTGTAAACATTCATTTAAACAATTACATTATTTTAAACCCAAGAATCAATCAAACTTTAAATATTAAATAAATAATAGGTGTCAATGAGAAAGTAGATTTTTTAATTAAAAGATATTCTTTAATCTTTTCGAGCAATTATCTATTGTATGAGTTATCAAAGTTATTAATATAGTTGAGTAATGACTCTTTACTATAATCTTACCATTTAACACTTTCCATAATAACCATTTTTGAATAAATTTTCAATTCAAAATAAACATATTTTGTGTGTGTCATTTCTACTCAAACTAAAGCATTCAACATCATAAATAATCAAACATTTGAACAATAATCCACATAAAAAAATAATTATATCACAATCTACATCAGCACAACTATAATAATTTTTCTTATCTTATAATATTGTGATCTTCAGTAAAAACACATAAAAAAAGTGTTAAAAATTTCTTAACTTGCTCATAGGAAACTTAATATAAAATCATCATTACATACCTAAATTAGTATAAATTCATTTTTTTAACTAAGATCTTACATTCAAACTAATTAATCATTCACATGCATAAGAAATCAGAATAATAATTAAGATATAACAAGAAAGAAAAACTTACTCAAAATAAATAAAGAAAAAATAATCACTTCATAAATCTAAAACAGAGTCAGATGTTTCCTAAATTTAGAAAGATAATTAAAAAAATAAAATATTTTTTTATAGTATATATAACATTATGTGTAAATTAAAAATAATAAAATATAAAGTTTTCACTTATCTCAAACTTATTATTCTAAACTTAACAAAATAACAGATTCTTACAAAATTCTCGAGTTTATACATAATTGAAAAAGATAGTTGGAGAGATTTGTTATAGCCAATGTGATTTAATAGTAATTTAATATATTTTTAATGCTAAAAGTTGAATGGTTGTAGATAATTAAAAATTAAGAGATTAACTTGTGCAAAACAATAAGATTAAAATAACAGATAAGTTTGTAATCAAAGAACTAAAATGGCAGAAAAAAATTAAGAACCAAAATTATAGATTTAAAATATAGAAACCAAAAATATAATTGATAAAAAAAATATTTTTGTATCTTAAAATTTGAAAAAGATATTAATTTTTAATAATAGATTCCTAAGTTTTATCCATTAGAATAATAATATATAGGAATGTATGGGCAAATGAAGGTGTTTTCTTAGAGTGTTTTTGGAAATATTATGTAATAAAGGCAAGTACCAGTCTTTAAATGAATCATGAGATGTGATTCAAATTCATGTAGAGAATGGGCATAAAGCATCAAATGCATAATTGTTTCAGTACGATACATATGGAATGTATCAATAAATAGCTTCTCAGAAGTAAAACATTTTGTGCACAAGCCTCCAAAAATATTTAACTACTTCATAATTTTACACTAGATTATAATTTATTTGTTTTAAATGCGAATTTCACATGAAGAAATAGAATAATTTTAAAATTACATTATAATTGTAAACTAATATCTTTTAATATGTAGTGTCAAAAATCAGAAAATAACATTTTTCTCATGTAGAGAAATTGATATAGTCTTCCACTACATGAATATCTTGTTATAACAAAAAAAGTAATGATATCTTAACATTACTTTCTTCCGCTTGATACCTAAAAAAATATTATTCTATTATAATATAATATTTATTCTAAAAATAATTGTTTTTTAGTATTAGAGTGAAAAATAAACTTTGTATTAAACTAAAAAATATTTGGAAGATGAATATTAATAAATATTATTAGCAATCAAATCACTGGATAAATCTTATCACTAAAAAAAAAATCATGAAATAGAAACCAATTTTTAGAAATCAAAATAATTAGGTGAAATAGTAACTAAATTAGAGATCATTTTATAAACTAAAAAGAAAATTGGTTTTTAAATTAGTTTATATTATTGTTAAATAGTTTCTAAATTGGTATCTAATTAGCAACCAAGTTTTAATTACCAATTATTTAGTTTCTAAATTTGGTTTCTAAAAACCTTGGTTGCTAATTAGATACCAATTTAGAAACTACTTAACAATAATATAAACTAATTTAGAAACCAATTTTTTTTTAGTTTCTTACTATTGCAACTAATTAACTAATTATTTTGGTATTTAAAAATTGGTCTCTATTTCATGATTTTCTTGTAGTGTATGGAATATAGGGGAGGATAATTTTATTATTGGTTCTTAAGTTTTTTTTTAAAACAAACAATTATGGTATTCTGAAAAGGAAAAAAGAAAGAAGATTCGCACCAAATACGATTTACTATAATTGATGGTAGTAATTATATCCAATCAAAACAATTACTTTATTGTTTATTCTTCTTATTTTTAGATAAAAATCATCCCTACAAGCTAATCCTATTTAGGTTATGACCTATTTTATTGATAAAATGATTATATCTTGTACACACTTGTTTTGACATGTTACCTGTAGTTTAATCAAAGAACACAAGGCTTTTTAAAATCATGAAAGAAATCAATTTTTATTATTGTATAGGGATTAAATCTAAGTTAAAGAAAAAGTAGTGTTGGAGATCTCACATCGATTAGAGATTAGAGGCTTTCATTGTATATAAGTGTGTGCAAACCTCAACCCTATGAGCTGGTTTTATGGGGTTGAGTTAGGCTTAAAGTCCACTTCTTAATAAGTAGAGATACCAAAAGTAGTGCTTAAAATAAATAAATAAAAAATGTTTTATTCAATTTTTTATCTAAACAAACATATGATTAGAAAATAAAAGTAAAAAAAATAGCATGGAATTGTCTTTTGTGTCATTGTGAAGCAAGTGTATGAAGAAGCAAGGTCTAAGCCTGCATAAAATTTGAGATTTATTTGAAAGTGTTACATCCAAATGTTAGGCTACTACCCATGTTTATACCTTTCAAGGGTCAAAGTTAATTTATTTATAGGACATGTTTCTCAATCTTTATGTCCAACCTCTAAAATGAGGTGTGATCGTAAGAACTTTTTATTCTTGTGTTTACACATCTAAACTATATTTTGAAAAGGTTCAAAACAAGAGCACATTGATAATTACAAATAGACAAAGAGGTTTTGTGCGTGGAGGTTTGAATTCTATAATGTCCATCTATGCTTCAGAAAGCAATTTTACGCTTTGCAATTTAAAGCTTTCATGCACACAATAAAGAAATAAATTTTATTGACTTTTAAGAAATATATATATATATATATATATATATATATATATATATATATATCACGAATTTGTCAAGTGAACTTTTTTTAAGTTGGTGTAAGAAATAGAAATTATAAATAGTATTTCTCTAATCATATACATTAATGATAGAGATTATAAAATAGTTACTATATAGAAGTTAATTTTAAAGAAAAAATAATTAATTACTATATTAATTAAATTATACATTATTTTATTGACTAAAAAATTATTAATATATAAAATAATTTTTATCATTAATAAAAGATTATAAATTGATATCTAATAATTTGTTACCAATATTTTAGCTAACAATTACTTTAGATTCTAAGATTGGTAGTTAAAACCTTGACAATGATTTAAATATTAGTTATCTATTAGATATCAATTTAGAAACTAATTTATAATTTTTTATTAATAATAGATACTAAATTTTTTATTTTTAAATTAGTTTTTTTTATTGTTAAATGGTTTCTAAATTGGTATTAGAGACCAAAGTTTTTGTTACCAAATTTAGAATCTAAATAATTGGTAGTTAAAACATTGGTTGTTAATTAGATACCAATTTAGAAACCATTTAACAATAATAGAAACTAATTTAGATACCAATAATTTTTTAGTTTATAAAATAATATATAATTTAATTAATATAATAACAATTTTTTTTAATTAATTTTTATTTAATAATTTGATTGTACTGAAAATGCCATCTAAAATTAGTTTTTAATCTTTTAATTAATGGAATGTTTTACATAAAGTTGCTATATTTCACAAGTTCTCACTTAAAATATATATATATATATATATGAGAAACTCCTTTAATATAAAAGACATGTATGTTTGATAAGATTCGTCTATTAATAGGAGACATTTGTCAAAATAATTGTTTATCGATTGACATGAACCGTTTTTTCATAAAAGCACTATAAGAATCATAAGTTAAAGTTTTCAAAATATAAAGGGCCAAAATTGAAGTAAGTAAATTATAAAGAGCCACTACACAATAAAATCATTAAATAGAAACTAATTTTTAGATACTAAAATAATTTAGTTCCAATAATAACTAAATTAGATACCATTTTAGAAACTAAAAAAAATTGATTTCTAAATTAGTTTCTATTATTGTTAAATGGTTTTTAAAGTGGTATCTAATTAACAACCAATGTTTTAACTACCAATTATTTAGATTCTAAATTTGGTAGCAAAAACTTTGGTCTCTAATACCAATTTAGAAACCATTTAACAATAAAAAAAACTAATTTAAAAATAAAAAATTTATTTAGTCCCTAAAATGGTATCTAATTTAGTCATTATAACAACTAATTATTTTTTGTCTGGTTAAACAAATTTGTTTTGATGTAAAATATATATGAATGGGAAAAATTATTATGATCATGGTTACGTGTTACATTATCAAGCCAATATCTGAAGAAGCAAGTCCAACACTACACATAGACATCATTTGACAATTCTTTGAAACTCCAAAATTCTAATCCAATGGTCTATCTTATTTATAGATTTTATTTTTTTTTGCGTTTAACTTCTAAAAAGAAATGTGACCAAGAGAAGTTTTGTTGTTATACTATCCATAAAAATGGAAAACTTCAAAGAAAAAACTTATCATCAATAATGATACCCTCCTACTTTTGAAGGAAAAAAAGGTTTTGTGTATGGATATCTAAATTACATTAAATGCATGGAGTAACATTTCAAAAGTCAATTGCTAAAGTTGTTTTCAAATGAATACTTATAGTTATAGTGTTTAAAAACAAAGTAAACTTGTAATTGATATGAATGACGACAAAGATGTAAAGGTGACACAATTCGGGGTTTGGATTTGTCATTTAGACTAGCGAAGGTTGTTCTTCGAGTGGGAGAAGTCTTTGGAGCGTCATCTTCTTCAAATTTTGCAAGGGGCGAGGTTGAATTTGGATGGGAAGTACAATTGGGTTTGGGAGGTTGGAGAGCTTCAAACATATTCGGTTAATTCCGCCTATGTTTTGTTAAGGCAGGATCGTGAGGAGGAGTTGTCTTTTGTGTACAGTAAGTTGTGGATAAGTAAAGCTTTGCCTTTTGCTCTTTTCACTGCTTGGAGGGTGTTGGAGAATAAGATTGCTACTACGGTCAACTTGGAAAGGCGAGGTATTGTGATCGACAATCTTTTGTGTTGTTTGTGCGGGAAGGAGGAGGAATCTCATCGTCATTTGTTTTTTGATTGCATATTTGTTTGGCTTGTTTGTTGTCTCTGTTTTGAGTGGCTTGGCGTGATGTCTGTGATTCACTGTAATGCTTTAGGTTTGGTTAGTGATTTTTGGGGAGCAATCTGGGTTGGAGTTGTGAGTGAAATTTGAAAACACAGGAACAACGTCATTTTTAATAGGGGAAAGGTTGATGTGTCAGAAGTGTTTGGAATGGTTCAAGACAAGGTTTGGTCTTGGATTTACTCTAAATCTCGTTTTAGGTCTTTCTCTTATCCTAATTGGTGTTTGAACTATTTGACTTGCATGAGATTGGTTTGTTGATGTTCTTTAAGAGATTTTTGTTTAATTTAGTATTTATAATTTTGTCTGTTTGGTAGGTGTTTTTTGGAAGGGAAGGTTAACGTGCAATTGTATAACAGTTGAATCACTCCTAAAATGATTCATATTTATTAATTCGTTTTGTGATTAAAAAAAAGGAATAAACTAGTAAAATTGGAGATTGTGGTTAAATTACTATATTAGATTTTGATAATACACCTTGTAAATCTTAAGACATAGTATCAACACCAGAATTTAGGTTTACCAAGAGACCAACAAGAAAAATTCAGGATCCCAAGATAATTTATTAACCAATAAATACAAATGGTGCCACCACCTCTTAAATAATTTAAAATCAACATTAACCTAACTATTTAGGTTTCTGTATGTGGAAATGCTATGGGTATGATTAATTATAATTTTTATGTTGGTAATTGGTGAGAAGTGAAAAGATAATTATGAATGTTGATGGTTATTAGGAATTAGAAAAGATATATAGAAGAAGTAGGTGAATGGAAAAGGGAAAAGTGGTGGTAGTGAGGGTGGAGCCAGGGCAGAAGGCAGCAGAAGAAGAAGAATATGTAAGGGAAATGTGTGTTGCACGTAAATTAATGGACACCATGGCACCAACTCTTCTCTGTCCCCTTCAAGCTGGGATTTGTCTGCTGGGTCATGCCACTGCCACACTCTTCAAATTCCACCATCTTCTATTGTCTACCCTATTTTATATATATATTCTTCCAACTTATGCTTTCAAGCTATTTTAGGCATTAGTTATACATATAATTTAATATTACTCTATATCATTAAAAAAATATATTATAATGACTAATTAATACTATTTTATAAATTATTAATATTTAAACTCATTTTTATTATTAATAAAAAATTACAAATTAATTTTTGAATTAATATTTAATTTTTAATAAAAAATTTAGTTATTAATACTTTAAATTCTAAATTAGTCACTATAACAATATAACAAAATGTTAAAAACTTGAAAATCAAAATTAGATATTAATTTATTTATTTTGTTACTAATAAAAACTATTTTACATATTAATAATTTTAATTTATAAAATAGTATATAATATATATAATAACTAGTTATTTTTAGTTTTTAAAATTAGTTTTCATTTTATGAATTTATAATATATATATATATATATATTATATAAATTTATTAAAGTAGTTTTATCACTACAAGAAAATCATTAAATAGTAACCAAATTTAGAGACAAAAAATAATTAGTTACTATATTGGCTAAATTAGATACTAATTTAGAGACTAAAAAATTATTGATATTTAATGTGGTTTCTATTATTAATAAAATATTATAAAATGATTTCTAAATTGGTATCTAAATTAGCTATCAAAGTTTTAGCTACTAATATTTTAGATTAGTCTCTAAAAGACTAATAGAGACTAATTTTGAACATTGTTAATAATTAGATACTAATTTATAAATTATTTTATAAACTTTTATTAATAATAGAAATTATATTAGATACCAAGAAATTTTTTTTATAAAATGATCTCTAATCTAGTAAATATAGTGACTAATTATTTTGAATTCTAAAATTAGTTTATATTTAATGGTTTTCTTGTGGTGTATAACATTAAAATGGTGTATAACATTAAAATATATGTAATTGTTATATTTTGTAACATGTATTTACTTTTTTACATGAACCATGATCTCTAAATTTATGACATTTTTAATTTAGTGTCTTATGTGTAATGTTTTATGGTTAAAACCAAATAAAAAATACGTTTTACATTCTAAAATGTGTAAATTTTTTAATTTGGCTTCATACGAGCATCATTTACATTATCAATTAAATAACAACGTTTTACTTATCGAGAAATTGTTTTAATAATTTTGATGTAAAATACTTGAATGAGAAATCATAAGAATAATTGATGGACAGGAAAGAAATGAAATTTTCTTATAAAATATATTAATAGATGTTTTTGACTAATCCACATTTTAAGCATTGGAGGTTAATTAGTGGGGGAAGCAATGATTAGACAATGGTTTTGACACGACTAAAGTCGTTTTCCAGGAGGATCAAAACTGGGAGTATGTTTCACTTATGACCTTCAAATGGGTCCTTTCTCCATTTTCCATTTTCCATTTCTCTCTTTAAATCTCATTTCATAACTGTGTCTTCACTTTTTAACACTCACGGGGATCAGCTGGAAACATTTTCTTCTATTTCATTTCTTACAACTTTTGCCATTTTTCATACTTTTTTTCTTCTCAAAGGAATTTATACTATTTTTTTATAAAGTTTAATTTTAATTCAAAAATTAAAAAAGTTTACCATATTGTTGTGGATCTAGCCGAAGCTCAATACAAGAAGAAAGTATGCTTTTCTTTAATACACTACTTCGGTGAAACTTTACACCCTTAAATAAAGTCATTTTGCATACACAAATTAATAAAATTTCTCTTTAAAATTAATTTTTATTTAATAATTTATTTTAGTGAACGAAGAATTTTCAAATAATTTTCTACTTTTTTTATTGTGTTGAATCTAGTTGCTTTAGGCATTCAATTATATATATAATAATGATTACATATTTTAGTTTGAGTATTTCTCCTTCTATTTTTATTAAATAATTACCTTAACTAAATATATATAAATCAAAATTTTAAATTTAATATAAAATCTGAAACAAATTAAATCAATATTTTATAGTTTAATTTAAACATATGATAAGTTCTCGTTTTCTTAATTCTCGATTGAAAGGACGTTTAATAGTATACATTCGTTTAGCATTTGAGACCAATGATAATTTATACATACTTTTCTCCATTAATCCACCAATGTGCATTTTTAAATATGAAATCATGAGAGAACTCTGAACTCCAAAGTGAACAATACTTCGAATGCGGTGATTAACCCTAACATTGTTATCTCGACGGATTTGAGGTTGAAACATTAATATTTTGTTTTAAATGTTGTAAAGTCTTTATTAAAACTTGTGAAGCATTTTTTGGAAAAAATAATTTGTAAAAAACTTTTTTAAAAAAAAAAACATTAAATAGAGACATATTGTAAAATATTTTTCTATCATAATTATTATATTCATAATTTCGACTTTCTCTAAAATTATAAATCTTGTTTTAATAAGTATAAATATATTGTAAGTAAAATATAATAAAACTATAAGAAACATAATCATATATATAATAGTTGTTAATTAACTTTAAATATACATCAGTATACTTAAATACAATAAAGAATTTTATTCGACTAGATTCAATTATTGATTTTCAATCCAAAATCTGAACCAAGCCATTCTATTAAAGAAAAAGTATATTAAAAATTCCAAAGAAAAATTAATGTTAATTAGTTTTGTTTAATTGAATTTTCACTTACTTTTTGTTGTCAATTTAATTTTTGAAAAATGTAGTCCCACTTTTTAATGATATTGGTGAACTTAATCATAAAACTTTAGTAATGAATAAAATAAATAAAAAGAGATAATTTACAATCTTTTACAATTTTTTGATTTCCTACTCTTAGACCAAATTAGGCAATGCCTACATTACTTGACTAGAAAGTTACAATTGCATAAATTATATAAACATTATGCAAAGCGTTGCATTGCATCATTATAACACCATAAATCTAAAAACGAAATTTGAATTCTCTTTAAAAAGAAGAATTTGAAAAAAAAAACATATTCCTACAATCAGATATAAACTTTTGCAACTTTAGAAAAAAAATGTCACAACTCACTGGTATATGTTGCCTCCCACTGTTTTTTCTTTCCTACATAATAGTCTTCCAACAGGTATGTTACCATACCATTACCATGTCAACATAGTTGCATTGTTGGATTTGTTTCCCATTCCTTGTTCTCCCATACACGCATCTTCTCCCCAATTGGATGTCTTGCATTCCTAATGTAACTCTTTCATGTCTACTTGGCCTTTCTTCTTTCTGCACCAAGTATGTCGTCATAGCAGAGTTGCTCTTTGCTCCCCTTCTATAGCTTTAGAACTTTCCCTCAACCTGTTAAAACCAAACAAACCACCGAAATAGAAAAACAACCTTGGCCTTACTATTAGACAAACTGATTACAAACAATAAAGTTATTTGGTTGTCATATTGATACAAGTGATGGGAGACTGAATCCAATTCGAATAGGAGAAGTTAGTCTTCTTTACCTTATGTTTCAACCAAGCCCAAGATTGTACTTGTGCCATAGTTAGAATCTCCTCTGCGTCAATCTTAGCTTGATTAAAAACTGAATCATTCATATGTTTCCATATACACCAAATGATGAAAACTCACACACATTCCGTAACCTGTTACCTTCTTTATTAAAACACAAGCAAGAAAAATTGTCAAAATGATTAATCATGTCATTATTATTCAAAAACTTACTCCAAGTCATCTGTAATGCATACTCCAAATAGCGTTTGATATGTTACAAGATATAAGGATGTGGGATGTTGTTTCCTCTTCCCTTCCGCAAAGAGCACATCCAGTTGAACACCTCTTTTAAGCAAGTTTTGTTTGGTCGCTATCCTATTCAACATAGCCATCCATGCAAAGAGTTAGGCCGAAAGCATCACCTTCAAACTCCATAGTGAATCTATAGCTTCAGATTGTTGTCAAAATTGTTATTAGCTAAAATTTTATATGCTGATTTTACTGAGAAACAATTAGTAAGAGGATCTCTATTACCTATCACCTATTATCATAATAATTATATACATAATATTAAAAATATTAATATAATATGAAAAATTACAAAATCATAAATCATAATATTAATAATATTTAATATCATTTAATAATATTAATAATATTAATAATATTTAATATTTTAATAATATTAATAATATTTAATATTTTAATAATATATAATAATAATCATAACATCATGACAACAAAACTTGATTGGTGTAATGGTTAAAGTTTCTATAGACATTTATTAAAAGACTTGACTTTCCTACTTTAGTTACTTTAGTTACTTTAGTTCTAACATTAATTGTAACTCTCATATCATATATAATAAATTAATGAAGTGTAAAATCTATTGTAATATTAAGTAATGAAGTGAAAAAAATTGAATATGTAATCTGTTATAATTGTTATAAAAGTTAACAAGTAAATATGGTCCTGTCACGGTTTTATTTCTTTTTCCTCACATATATGTCACCAATTGTTGTGAGTTTCATAATAATAGAAAAATCATAACAAAAAGAAAATAAAAGGAAATCATTATTTCATAGAAATGACTTTCTTCTTGATCCTATAAGTCGAAGTTGTTGTCTTTAGATAAGTTTGGTGTTTGTAAGTTTTTGCCACACAGTATCTAGTTTTGCTTAATTGGGGCTAAGAGTAGTTTTTCTTTGGAAATAGGTCATTTTCTGATTTTGATATCTCAGAATTATAATTATTTTTCGTGGATTATCTCTCAAATACTACAAATAATATAATTAATACATTGTCAATAATTTTTTTATTTATTTATAATTTTCACAATTAATAAGTCTCCATATACGAGTAGTGACAATATCAATAATTTAAATCCAAGAGTTGACTTGATTTGATTAGGGTTAACCCTGAGGATTTGTTTGATGGTAACATCGAAGGACATGATACCTACAGCGGATGCATATCTCTCTTTTAGTTAATGATAGTGGCAGCCAGAATTTTTAAAGATGCACACTTACAAATTAATTATAACTTTTGACTTTGGTACTAAGCTTTTAATTTTTAACAATAACCAGTGGTTTAGAGAAAATTAAAGTTACAATTCAAAAATTGCGCCTATATGACCTGGGAAAGAATATCATAACTTTTTTTAATCAACTTTTACTTCAAAATAAAAATGGATGAGTTCAATATCACAACTCAAGACTAACTTTCAGAAATTCTTAGAAAATAACATTCCAACACACCTCTCACATTCTTAGAAATTTTTAGAAAATAGCAACAGCTCGTGCGTGGAATAAATATGATGGATGATTCGATAATGGTCCGATAACGAATAATCTGATAAATCCAACAAATACTCGTTAAAATATACTCTAATACCATATTAAGAAGTAAACTTTAAACATAACTCAATCTCATAAAACCGACTTATAAAGTCAGGTTTGCACTCACTTATATACAATAAATAGTCTTCCTCTCTAATCGATGTGAAATCTCCCACACTTATCATATCAGTTATAGTTTTTGGTAGTTAAGAATAATGAACAAGTAAATCAAAAATAATTTAACAAGAAAAAAAACAAAAGTATACTTAAAAAAAACACGAGAGGCCCCATGGCCCCTTGTAAGAAGATGTAGCTTGGTCCTGATCGATTATATATGAAAGTGAAAAGTGGGAAATGAAAGATGAACTATATGTGGGACTGAGGGTTTTCAGATCCCCATAAGCCTCTTTCTTAGGTTTTATTTATTAGAATCAGTTGCCACGTGAAAGTATGGATAACTCTTACAAAAGGTAAAAAGGTGGAATATGTTTCTGAAAACTTCTATATATTCCTCAATTTTTTTATTCTTAGGTAGATGAAAAAAGAGAGGAAAAAAGCTATAAATGTTTTTCATTTTTTTTTATAATTAGTTTCTTTTTTTAAAACTATCCATTACACACAATATATTGGAAGAAAAAGAAGGAAGTTAGACTTTGATCTTCATATCATGCAATCGTTTTGTCAAAAAAATTCTCAATGGTAATTAATAATAAAACTTTTTCATTTAAGCTACTTATCTATAAAATTCAAATATAATACTTTATTTTAAAAGTACTGGTTTATTTCATTCAAATTAACACGATTTCAATATTACATTAATTGTATAATTGAGCATTTAAACGAGTTTAATGATGTCTCTATTTTCTTATGTATTGTTTTACTGAAAAAGAAAGAAGAGATAGATAGTATGATAAAGAATAAATAAGAATAACAAAAGAAAAATATTATAAAAACATTACATCAATAATATGTCTCTTTCCTTAAATTCTCGGTCTAAATTCTGGATTAATAAGGTAGATTCATGCATTCCCATGCAAAGTGGCCCCTTTATAATTAGGAGGAATCAAATTGAATTGTACGAGTTAATCATTGCGAAGAAGATGGGCCAAACATGAAATCATAGTCTACCATGCGTGAAATTTCTTTAGCATTTTATGATACACGAAATTATATACTAACCCCAACTTGAATCAAGTGTCATCCACTGATGTGACACTTTTTTAATATCGAATAACAAAAACATTTTTTATAAACAAACCATAGTTATGTATCTGAATAATTTATATATAGTTAACTAAGTAGTTTGTACAATTTTTCTTTTAATATTTTAAGTTTGAAATGGAGAATTTGTATATGATCCTAGAAAATATATTTGCAAAAGGGTAAAAATCTTTGATTTCAATCAAAATTAAGATAAACTTCTATTCTCTAATTTTTATATGATTTAAGTTTGTTAATCTTATTTTATTTTAATATATTTTGAAAATGTTAGTTGATCAAAATCAAATATTAAAACTTTAAATTTCGTCCAATTTAAACCGATACAATACTTTAGTATTCTTTTTCAAAATCTATATATAAAATAAAATATAAAGACAATTTAAATTAGAAATAATCTTTATATTGAATTTGCCGAGAAACTAAGATTTCGTAACATATCACATAAATATTCCAAAATTTTTACAATATAATTTTCAATATATGAAAATTTCAAATAAAAAATTATAATTTTTTCATACCACATATTATATCATATATAAAAATCAAAATCAATAAAAATATATAAGATATATGACATTGTTTAAAGAGTTATAAATTTTTAAACTTAACTAAATTTTATATTTATTTAACTTCTAACTTAATAACCTTTTTTTATATTTAACATATATAACATATATTCTTATATTTAACTAAATTTATACATTTAAATTTACATTCATAAATAGTATATTATTTTATTCCAAATAACACTTACATATTTCTATATTCTTAACTCTATAAAACTAAATTAAAAATTTCTAACTTGATGGGAAAAGTTTGGAGGGTAACACAAGGTAAAACTTTCCCTATATTAATCAAGTATTTATAGTCTAATGAAAAAAAATTGAAGTCACACAAGATTGTAATTAATAGAAAAATTATAACCATCTATCCATAAGATTCATTCTAAAGCATAGAAGAGAAGTTGTGTTCAAATGTACATAAATAGATGTGGAAAATTGAGTGATAGAAAGTATTTTACTATATGAACAAGGAAAATATTAAAGTGCATGTGAATAGCAGCCACGTTGACGGTTTCAGTGTTCCTTTTTCGTTAGGTACTGTTGAGTGGTCAAATGTTCACCTGCTCAAGTGCAACTTTTTCTCTATCTAACACACACAAATGTTGCAGTGATCTTTGACTAATGCTGAAGGATCTTCTTTTTCTAATATCCCTATGCATCACAAGATTTTGATGCCTGATACGTTAATTGGATCATGACGCAACTGATCCAAACAAACCCACTAAATTAAGCTCAAAAATTTGTGTCAGAATCTAATACAACAGATCGAATCGTTTTAACGCGGATTCTTGCATCCCAAATGAGATTTGGTTCTTCCAAGAAGTGACCCATGAACAAATCTAGAGGGACAGGAAAAAAAAGTCAAACCAGTATATGATTTTCACCACCACAATGGTAATTTCAATTGATGCAATGTTTGAATCGTGACAAAAAGAAAGAGATAGAAGAAATTTGTTGGAAATTGTACCTACCAGGGATCCAGTACGAATCCATTGTATAGTAGTCTCATCGTAGTTTGCATAAGAATTTTACCTCATAGACTAACTCTTCTAATGATTAGAAAAGGGTTAGATCAGAATGTTCTTTTTTCAAATATCTAATGTGCATGAAACTAACTCCCAAAATACACCTGATTTCAGAATCTCAGGATTTGTTCACAATCCCCAAAGAGCACATCAAATCGGAAGAGGAAGTTAAGCACAGATAAAATTTCGTCTAATGAATTTCAAATTAATCTGAAACTTTAATATAATTGTAATGAGACTTATACTAGAATAAGAATAAAAGAATACTTATCCTTTAAAATATATTTTTGATTTTGTTTCTAATTAAAAAAATATTATCTATAATTTGTTTCTTATTTATATTTGCTTCTCCTTAACTAATCATGATATCAGTATATATTTCTCAGGAAAAAAGGTTGATTGTGTGAACACAAAATTTCAAAGGATCGATGCGGCACAATGTTGCTCTGGCAACTGCATGATATTCATAAAGGAACTCTTATCTTTCCTAATAATCTGATGTTTTCACACTTTCCTATTTTATATCTTAATCAACTTCACTTGTTTTGATATTAAAATAATTGAATTTTGGGAAACAAGATACATTTTACTTCTAACATCAAAACTTTTTATAAAAAAAAAATACATTTTACTTTAATTTAGATCTTAAAAATAAGTCAATGCTTGACTACATTCAGGGTTTATTTGAGAGTTGGAAATTTAGAGAAAAACAAAAGAAAGGATAAGAATTTAAATGTTATGCATGTACTTTTATTAGTTTATTACCTTGTGAATAATTAAAAAAATTGTAAAAGAATTATTATAAAATATGAAAAATTATTATATATATATGATATTTTATGAATAACATAATAAAAATTTAAACTTAAAATATTAAACATATAAATTACTACTAATTTGTAATGCATAAACTTACTCACTTATAACAATTTTATTAGATTGAGGTGTGTTTAATAAAAAAAATATAATTACTTTTTTCGTTCTATATTTAAGAGTAATATTTAATTTATTACTGTAATTTTAAAAAAAATCAATTTAATCTCAATTTTTTTTTAAAAAAAATATGCAATTTAGTTTTTTATGTCAATTTTCACTAACATTGATGTTATTTTTTATGATGTGACATACACTGTCACTAAAATAATACATAATAAATAAATAATAATAAAATATTTTTTTAATTTCTATTTTTTTTACTCTTCTCTCTTTTCTCGCTCTCTCTCAAAATAAATCTGTTATTTTTTAATATTTTAATAGAATGACACTAATATTTTCTATAATTTTTTAATTGGCATACACATGTTTTTTTAACAAATGACATTTTCCCCCGTATTTTAAAAAAATAATACTTACTTTTCTTATTTTATTTTATTTTATTTTTATGTTTTTCAATTGTATTTTAAAAATTTAATTGTCAAATTTTATAATTTTTATTTAAATTTTAACAATATGACATTTTTAAATAAAATAAAAAAATAAGTGTCATGTTAAAAATATAAGAAATGTGAGTATAGTTTATTATAAATAAAAAAAGATAAATGTCTATTTAAAAACTAGAAGGAATGTACATGTTATTATTTTAATAAAAAAGAGTCTGTTTAAAAGAATTGTAAGTGTGATTTGACTTAATCTCATAAAAAATATGTACAAATTTTTCAAAAATTTGCTTTATGTTGTAACGTTCAAAAGATTGGTCTTTTTTTAGAAATATTTTTTTTTTCAAGTTTTAAGATAAAAAGTTATTTTTATGAGATTTTATGGAAATATATGTAGGGAAAATTAACTAACCTATCCATTTTACAATTATTACTATTTATAGGCATTTCTTTATAAATTCTAGGTTAAATAGCTTTTTTAATGTAATTGTAATACTTTTAAATTATCAATTAAATCCTCATCATGAGAACAGATTAAGTAAATATTTAAGTGTGGTGTGTGAAAGAAGTTGTTGTTGATGTTTCTAGTTTTTTTTTATGGGCAACGAAAAAATAAAATTTGTAGAGATACTGAGTGTGAGTGTGGAAGCCAAGTTCAACGGCGTAAGGGTGGTGAGCGAGTGAAAACACGCCGGAAAAGGTGTGCGGGGCGTACTTGGATGGCGACGTCGACAATGTGGAGCTGTTGCGACGGAGGGAGAGGTTGGGGGTGTAGAAATTGGCGTCGGTTCCGGTGGCGGCAATCATGGCAGGCTGGAATGGCTGGAGGAGCCATTTAATGGTGTCACCGTTGGAGTTATGGCCCAATTATTTGGTCAGTTGAAAAACCCTAATGATAAAAGTGGAGGACATTGAAATTCTGTGGCAAGTGGTTGTAGACTTTGGTGGTGGATTGGTGGCGGGGGAGGCAGCGACGACAATGGCTGAGTTGTTGAGTCTTCTTGGTAGAATCATGAGATTTGGTGATGATGATGGTTGTTTTGTGTTGAGTTATTTATGTTGTTACTACTTTGCTTCTTCTTTGCCAACTCAACTTAAGGACTCTGTTACATTGGCCATTTTGAATATTTATTGTGCCACATCATCCACCTATCAAGGACCTTAACATCAATCTAACTAAAGAAATCATATTAATTAACTAAAATGGAGACTACAATAAGAGCTATTGAATCTATAATAATTACACATTTTTTTATTAATTATTTGATAAATCTCTCTATAATCACTCTCCCAACCCTTAACATTCAATAAAAAGTACTGTTATATGTTATATGACCGACTCATGACTCATCCCTCTTATTTTTATTTTATTTTATTTTATCTTTCCTTTTTGATCTTCATCCTATTTTTCCTAAAAATTATGTCTTGTATAATTTTCTCCTAACCCTCCCTTTAATATCCTCAATTTTTTACTCAACTCTCATAATTTATAAGTTTCAACAATCTCATTTTTTAATTATAAAATTTTATTACAATTGACAATATTACTATTAGAAAAAATATTAAATATTGCTTAATGCAGAACTTTTACACTAAAACATCATTAAATAAAAATTAATTTTAAAGATAAAAAAATATTTAATTAATATATTGTTTAAATTAAATATAATTAGTGCACTTTGTGAAAACATAATTAATTCTTATAATATCTCAAACATGTTAACGAATCTATCTATACATCATTCTGAGTATGAAAAATATGTTAAATTTTTCTTGACATTAATTCATGACTAGACCTTTAGTTGTGTCACCGTAAAAATCTCTACATAATCCACCATTTCATTCTTAAAGATGAATTTGTTCCTTTGTTTCTATAACTCATCAATTATTTCCATTACTATATTAGTAATATTTGGTAACATTTGGTTCAACATATTTCAAAATTTCTTCTACCCATTCTTATACTCGATTTTCCTGGAAAATGATAATAGGTGAGTTTGGAATGATCGAGTCTATTGAGTATTCTATTAGTTCTGTCTACAGTTTCTTAAAGGGGGAGAGGAAGAAGGGGAAGTTAAGCGGATGTATTGTTCTTTTTGGATGATAAAGGCTTTGCCCTCAGCCCATTTCACTGTTTGAAGGGTGCTGAAAAATAAGTTAGCCACTAAGATCAACTTAGCGAGACATAATGTTGAATTAGAAAGTATTTTATGTTGCCTGTGTGGAGTGAATGAGGAAAAGTTATTTGTTCTTTGGGTGTATAATTGTTTGGTTAGTTTGGAACCTTTGCTTTGAGTGGTTAGGGCTGAGCTCGGCTGTTCATCACACTTCTATCTCACATTTCCTACAGTTTAATATACATGAAGCACCTACTTCTGTTAATTTAATTTTGGAAAGTGTTTGGATTGCGGTGCTAAGTGAGATTTGGAGACATAGGAATAAGTACATCTTTAAAGGTGGAGTGATTGATCATTCTGAAATTTTTTCCATAGCTCAACTAATGGTCTGATTATGAGTAACCTCTAAAGTGCTTTATGTTTGTTTTTCCTTTTCCGAGTGGTGTCTGGATCCCCTAGTTTATATGTATTCGATTAAAAATAAATGATTTATTTAGGTTGGTTAAACTGTATTTGTTATAGTAGGAAGTTAGTGACAAGTTTCTGGGAGGAAGGATTGTTCTTTTATGTACGATTTTGTACATGGGTTGAAAATCATCCTTCTTATTTATTTATTTTTTATTGTTGATTTATGCAAATTTTAATTTATTTACAAGAAATAGCTTCTTATTTATTTGAAACATATGACATTATTAGGAGTGTTAAATTTAAGTTGTTTGAAGTTTTGAATTATGTATCTTAGAACTAAAAATATATTTAGTCAAAATATCTTGAACTTCTCTTTATATGATTAATGTTCTAATTATGCGGTCATTCTTCAACTAAAGAGGATAGGTAGCCTTGAGTTTTACGATTCTTTTTAATTAGTATTTGTAAAGGTTCCACCCTACTATAAAAGTAAGGGAAGTGTATTAGAAAATAAATTGACCTTCCACTATTAGCTTACAATGTTGCCCTAGCAACATACCACGAGAAAGGAGTGCTTTACATATATCTTTTATGTTCTATTATAATTATAATTATTCCTATCATATTTTTGTAATAAAAAATTTGAAAAATTCTCTTATTTTGTATTTTTCTCTCATACCTTCATCAAAGGTACAACTAAACATCAAAGTTCACTAATTAAATAAATTTTAGCTGAAAAGCTCTTAACTTATAAAAGTTGGAGCTAGTATTATCTTATTAGAAATATTTTGTAAACTATTTGATAAACTAGTTGGTAAATATAAATGACATATAAAAAGATATAATTATATCACTACAAAAAATATCATGAAATAGAAACTAATTTGTAGTGGACAAAATTAATTAGTTGTTATAGTGACTAAATTAGAGACCATTTTAGAGACTATTTTTTTTTTTGGTTTCTAAATTAGTTTCTATTATTGTTAAATGGTTTCTAAATTGGTATCTAATTAGCAACCAATGTTTTTGCTACCAAATTTAGAAACTAATTTAGAAACCATTTAACAATAATATAAACTAATTTAGAAACTATTTTTTTAGTTTATAAAATGGTCTCTAATTTAATTACTATAGCAACTAATTATTTTTGGTCTTTAAAATTGATTTATATTTTATGTTTTTCTTGTAGTGTATATGTAACGTAGTTTGCTGATAAAAAAAAATAATTATAAAATTTAGTTTATTTTAAATAATTAAATTCTTATGAAATTTTTGTTACTTCTATTTATTTTTTAAAAGTTGGATAGACTTTTTTTATTTAGACCAAATTTTATTTATTTACTTTTATTTCTCAATTTAGCCTACTATTGCATTGAATTTATTTTGTTACAATTTTCACATATGTAGCAAAACATTATTTACTTTTTAAAAAAATTTAAACTACATAAAAATTAAATAATGGTTTATTATTTCTATATTAAAATAGGTAGTAATTGGTAAAAAAACTAAAAAAAATAATTATAAAGATAACAATAAAAGAAAATTAAATAAACTACCAGCTACACAATATAAGCTAATAATGGGAAAAAGTTTAATAAACAACAAACTATATATGTTATAAACTAGCTAACTTATATTTTATAAGTGAAAAACTTGTAAAATAAATTATTTAAAATTACTTATGAAATACTCTTAGTTTTACTAAGATACACTTGAAGTATGTCTAGGGAGGTTTGTGCCCTATTCAACAATGAAACTAAATTTAGCTTTAAATTATAGAGAAAATAGCATGATGAATTGAATTTGACATAGCTGAGGAAGTGGTACAACTGATATAGTAGCTAAAGTATAATTATATAAAGAAAGTTTGGCAAGTAAATATTTTTGCGAGAGAGTTGTGGATTGATAGGGCACTGAAATGGTAACAGAAGGAGAACAAAAACCCAGACGCTGACACCTCACTGCACGCCGAGAAAGGTGCTGCTACATCTTGGCAAACAATAAGCTTGACATGGTTCGCCAAACTGGTTTAAACAAAGTGTTTGATGATCTGCCCCTGTGAAAGAAAGAGAAAGAGAAAGAGAAAAGAGGTTCAGAGGGTTCTCAAAAAGGCTCATTCATCCTTCCCATGTGGGTCATCCCTACCCACTACCTTTCCCTTCAATTCCCTTGTTTTCTCCACTAACGTGCAAAATAATTAATGCGTGCATGCCCTTTCACCTGTCCCCTTTTACACCATATATGTTATATCAGATCACGACTTCTGTTCCCACTTCCCACCTCACTTTGACCACGTTCAATGATTCCATCATTAATTATGCATATTCCTTAGAATATAATTCTCACTACCATATACTATATTTCAAACAAATCTCTCACTATTGCTACTAACATTTTCTCCACTTTCAATATCTTCTGTTCATTCAAAACTCTTGCATAGTTTAATAATGGACACCCATTAGAGATATATAGATCTTTTTTAATCCATCAAAAGTTTTTTTAAATAGACATCAAACACTAAACAAATATTTTAGATATAATAACTTTTACTGATCAGGTATATAAACGAGATTAAAATAGATTATAAATATCATCTTTTAATCTATGGAGAGTAATTACTTTTGGATATGTTGTTATTCCTTACAAAATAACTTGCTTTAACATGTCTATTCTAAACAGATCTCAGTATAATTAATCGTGACAGTAACGTGTTCTGTTTCTAGTTTGTGTGATTCTGATTTTTTTCAAAGCTAAATTTGAAGTTTTTTATCATAAAAAATATATTAAAAGTACCTATAAATTGGAACTAATGTCCCTAAGGGTTCGAGGGGTTTGTTGAGCTCCTGCTAATTGATCTGACATAAAAAAATCGTGTACAGTTAACAGAAAACGGTCACAAAGTGCATGCTCTAAGAAGCAAGTGGGTCCATTCTATGTAATCTGCTGCACCGCAGAATCATATATATTACTATATCTCATCGTTAACTAATAAATGCCACCAACTTTTGCTAGACTTAAATCTTGATTTGTTTTTGAATTGAGTTATAGTTTGCGTTTGGGCTTGGTGGAGGCTAATCATCTGATTTGTTTGTGGAAACAATTATAAAATTTGAAAATCATGACCTCCTGAGTGTGTTGAGAGTTGGAAAAATCATTCGTTATAATTGGAAGGGTACTTGTCTCAGAATTCATGGTTATTAGCTGAGATGAGATGAAAAGTGGCTAAACAGTGGAATTGCTATACCTGCACATGAAGCTACTCAGCTAGAATAGTTTCATTGATAATGTATGTTGTACTGGTTATATATACTTTCTGTGTGCTTATATTTGTGTAGGATAATCATATAGGCTAGGTTGCAAGCCATGTGGATATGTCTATGCAAGACATTCTTAATATGCATGGAGCCCCCGTGGGTATACTAGCACAGGTACAAGTATCTTTTCTTCCGAATGTGTTGCTGGAGATTATCAACTACTGTTGTCAGGTTGGTAATTTGGTAGATTATGAACTTTTGTGTGTTAACCAAAATTTGACTCTCAACCTATATTATTGAAGTTTACTAGCACATAGTTCTTTAAACAAAAGGTCTAGAAAATTGGCCATAACATAACTGTGACTGCATCAGTTATATTTGCCTGTTGCAGCATCAAGAAATTGTGACAAAATAACAACCTCAATTTAAATTTAAGACCTAGAAGTGAAAGGGTTAGTATATGTGCGAATTGAAGCAAAGTGAACTGTGTTTTCTTGATGTGGACGATGAGAATATCGATGGAAAATGTAAATGCTAGAGTTTTGGTCTCCATGATGGTTAATCACACACAATGCTGTCGTAACACTTACACAAGCATGTTAAAAGATACTCCATTAACAAGATCTGAACTTAATATATTCCAGCATCTTTAAGAAATTGTGCTTCTCATCCTTATCCTACTTTTGTTGCAGCTTCAATGGGGTCTGCCCCCCTATCTGTTTGCTGAGGAGAGAGAGTACTTATTGCATATTGCTGTACATGTGGAATAATTACCAACGATGGGAACCAAAGGATTCCAAAGATTTTATGGATACTACATGCCCAAATTTCATTTTCCATCAGTCTATTCAATGCTTCAACCTGCTAAACCATCATTTTGATTAGTCATGGTAAATAATGAGATCACTTTTGAATTCTTTTGGGGCTATGTGCGCATGAGTCGTGTGTTGTGTAGCACTTCAATTTTCCCTTTCTTAGTATTGTACTGGTTATATAGGTTGTTAAGGGTCCATTACCTTAAAGAAGAGTGTAATTATTGGGAGGGCACAGAAGCCAAATCAGAATTTTCTATGATCAAAGCAGAGGGGCCTTTGCCAAAGTATAGTCTTTGACGCATGAAGGAGAAGATTACAAGAACCCTTTTTACTTGAGGGAGCATAATACAAGGTGGGTGCCACTTTGATATGATAAGGCCAATTTTGGAGATAATGCGTCAACACATCAGCCAACAGTAAAAATAAATAAATATTTAGGTCAAATAAGTTTTAATCCTTCTCAAACTATTCATTTAAAGCAACCAAAACTGAACATAGAAGCAAAAGAAGAAAAGAAAATTACCCTAAATATTGTATACGTTTATGGTGTATGAAAACTTACACTAAAATTATTATAGAACTTTCCAGGAGGAAGAAAGGTTCTGTTCAGAAATATGGGAAAGGAAGAAGTTCTTGCTAACAGTACTCATAACGAGCTAGTTGGGTCCTCTAAGCTTAGCTGTGATAAGCCTCCATCCCCAACCTTCACATATGATCCATTGCCAACTACAGATTCAATTAAAGGACTGTTCCAACTATTGATTGAATTAAATTATTAAAGGTATGTTCAGGAGTTGGTTTTGATGGAAAATGGAAGGGGACATCTATGGATTTTTTTAGTTTTAAATTAAGAGAGTTATATATGTGATAATTATAAATGAAAATAATATATAGTATTAATTTTTTGTTAGTTTATCATTTTTTTTCTTAAAAATTATCATTAGAAAATATTAATTAAAAATAAAAATGGTATTATTATTTTTTTCCTTCAACATTTAAATCTTTAACACACTCTCAAATAGATCAAATGGTATGCAAAATTGAAGGCTTAGAATTAGAGACAATGGTAAAGGACTTAGGAAGTTTACATGAAGTTATATAACACTACAAGAAAATCATGAAATAGAAATCAATTTTAGAAACAAAAAATAATTAGTTGCTATAGTGATTAAATTAGAGACCATTTTAAGACTAATTTTTTTTAAATTAGTTTTTATTATTGTTATATGGTTTTTAAATTTGTATCTAATTAACAACCAATGTTTTTGCTACCAAGTTTAGAATCTAAATAATTGGTAGTTAAAACCTTGTAGCTAATTAAATACCAATTTAGAAACTATTTAACAATAATAAAAACTAATTTAAAAACCATTTCTTTTTAGTTTTTAAAATGTCTTTAATTTAGTTACTATTGCAACTAATTATTTTGGTATCTAAAATTGATTTTTATTTGATGATGTTCTTGTTGTGTAGGTGAAACAATCAAACCTTTTTGTTATCATTGTAACAAAATCCTTCATGAATTTATAAATTTTATTATTAGAATAATTCTTTTATTTAGGGTTTTAGTTGTGAATTAATAACATTCAAGTGTCTTTTATGTCTTTTGTTTTCAAATATTTTATTTCATATAATTTTGAGATAATACCGTTTTTTTTCTTATTTAGATATATGTTCTATTTTTTAAAATAATATTCATTATAATGATAAATGTATTCCTTCTCTTTGGATAAAATACTTTAGCCTTATTTATTTTTTTAATATTTTTTCTTTCATATTTTGTTATTGTCATTTTAAATATTATATATACATAAATAAATGCTTATATTCACAATTAAATGACTTGTTTTAGTGTTTTATTTATATCAATTTGATTATAATTTATGAGATAAAATTAATATTCTTAATGAGAAGAAGTCTTCTTAATAGTGTGTTAGTTGCAAACGAGGTAGTGCACATCATTAAAAATAAGAAGAAAAGATGTATGATTATAAAGATATATTTTAAAAAAGCTTATTACACAATTAAGTGGAATTTTATACTATACATGTTGAAAATGTTAGGATTTTGCAAAAACGGGATAAACTGGATTACGAATTGCTTAATCCCAACAATGATATCAATCTTGGTAAATGAAAGTAGCATAGATGAAATCAAACATTCAAAAGGAATTAGGTAAGGAGATCCCTTTGCTTATTTTATTTTTATGATAGCAGGAGAAGGATTGACATGAATTATAAGACGAGCAAAAAGTTTAAAATGTTTAGAAGGGTAAAAATAGGAGAAAAACATAGAAATAAACATGATTCAATATGCAGATGATACCTTATTCCTAAGTTTTTTTTTTATCAACAAAGAATAAATGAAATTACTTCTAAAATGAAGACAAAGTTCACAATGTAATTACTATTAAATCAGTTCTAAGATGTTTGGAACCGGTTTCAATACCCAAAGTCAATTTTTCCATGAGTAAACTATGTGAGATTGGGGTAAATAACAGACAAGTGGAATTGTATGGTGGATTCTTAACCGCTCTATAATGGAAATACCCTTCACCTATTTAGGTATCTCAATAAGAAAAAATCCTAAGAAAATTAAAAAGATACTAGCACTTTAAAAGGGTGCACAATTAACTTTTGCAAATGGAGTTTTCTTAATAAAATCATTACTTACATCCCTCCCACTATGTTTCCTATCATTCTTTAAATCCCCCCAAAAGATAATAAAAGAGATTAATAAAATTCGAAGAAGGTTTATGTGGGAAAAGGGTAAAGAGGAAAAGAAAATAGACTAGGTTAGTTGGACAAAAATCTATAAATCCAAAGAACTTGGAAGTCTAGACATAAAGGACTTATAGACTTTTAACCAGACTTTAATCTCAAAATGGAAATGTAGATTTGTAATGGAATATACATAAGACCTATGGAGGTATATATGATGACTTTTTACGGCAAGTGCACCGCGTTTGTCAAAAGTAATAATTGTTCCTAAGGACGGATATCGATCCCACAAGGAACAGTGAATTATCGAGTACAATAATCGCTAAATATAAAAACAAAACAATTAAAAGAGTTTTGAATTAATTGTGTTGGCACTGATCAATAAGAAAACAAACAAAGAATTAGTTGTTTCAATTGAAAAAATAAGGATTAGTTTTATCTCTCTCACTCTCAAGTATTTTGATTAGCATGTCAATATTAAGTTCTTTGATTGAAATTGATGCCCGTATAAAAATCATTTATATCGATTCCTCGCATATAA
>Ga0123342_1001563_pt1 | contig 38545 bp, 21 predicted proteins | sample Turbeawhitnodule_FD_89960 | JGI IMG/M metagenome (GOLD analysis project Ga0123342, IMG submission 89960) | Root nodule microbial communities of legume samples collected from Mexico - Turtle bean Mexico white nodule | ecosystem: Host-associated > Plants > Roots > Nodule | place: Mexico: Nepantla...
GCTGATTCGGTCGCAAAACTAACTAACATCATTAATAATTCAGTTGGTCGCTATTTCGGTCGCAGATTAGACACTACAGGTATTCGGTGGCTATTTCGGTCGCAAATTGCGACCACTTATTTTTGGTCGCTGAATTCGGTGACTAAAGTGTTATTTTCTTGTAGTGATAGTAAATAAAAATTAAATTCAAAAATAAAAAATAATTAATTATTATATTAACTAAATTATATACTCTTTTAAAGATTAAAATTTTTATTAATATCTAATTTAATTTTTATATTAGTAACAAAAACAAATTACCTAACATCATAAAATAATTACCTTATATATCCCATGATGTACCGTTAACCAAAGGAGACTCCCAACAACTCTTTTAACGGATAACACTACTAAATGTTAGGTTTTAGACACAAACCCATAAAATGAGATTGTGCATGGTTAAAAATTTAAAAAAAAAAATTATTAAGAAAGAATAAATGAATTAAAGAAGATATTTAAGAGTTTCCAATTTTTTTATAATAATAAAAAGAAACCTACCACCTAATTTAGAGACACAAAACAGATTAATAAGCTTAAAATTCCTAATTATAATTAAGAAAAAAGAACAGCAAACTCTGCATACAAAACTATGACATGAGCCCTTGCACCCTTTTTATGAAAATAAGGTTTAGTGTGAGTTTACACGTATCATTTGGTTTCTATGTATTTATACATGTAAAAAAGATGCTTTGTATGTATGTTCCATTTGCATGTGTTTTGTCATTTTTTTTTCCATGCATGAAACTTTCGTAAAATCCAGGTAAATGATCTTGCTTTGGTGAGATTGGTGTTGCTTTACTAACCAACCAATGCGTTTTCATAGAATAATCACAATCATAGAGATGTTGCTTTTTTCAACTGGTCTCTACAAATTATTAATTAGGTGCCTTTATTTATTTTCTGATCTTTAAATTATTAATTAATGTAATACATCAATAACAATGGATAATTATAATTTGTTTAAAAGACATGAAAGGAATGAAAGTAAGTAGTGGTTCTTAAAAATATGTCTGGCATCTGATTCTAGCTTCTAACTTTTTTTTATTGGTTCAGAAGTGTATGACACCCTAATGTTATTTGGTAAAAAAGTTTTTTAGTCATTTGTAGCACACCTCGTATTTTGCTTTTAAAATATTTATTAAGATTTTTTTTATATGCGAGATATAATTTTATTATTTTATCTTTTCATTCATCCGTAAGACATGCCTTTATATATATATATATATATATGTATATATATATATATATATATTTATGTAAAATTTCTTACTTTTAATAATATTTTACTAAATAGTATATTAACAATGATAGAAAATAAGTTATTATTACTATTATTTAGATAAATTTATAATATATAATATTAACTATTATATTATTTATTAGATATAGTTTATTTTAATTATTATATTATTTATAATATTTATTTTACTTTTTCATAATTATACGTCAATATATATATATATATATATATTAATTAATGGTAGAATTTTTTTACATATTTGTGTATCACATTATGCATGCTATTTTTTATTTATTTTAAATATCTTATTTTAAGATAAAAATAATTATTTCTATTTTATTTTAAATTTGAATAGAAACATGTAAAGATTTAATATATAATTAATAATACATACACATTATGTATTTTTAAATGTGTTGTAAAAAATACATAATATGGAAATAATTGAAAGTAAAATAAATATAATTAAAATATTTTATCTATAACTAAAATATTATAAGTTTTAAATTAATTAAAAATAAAAAATTATAAAAACTCTAAACTTGTCAATACAAATTAAAAATTATATAAACATTTTTTCAAATACTTCATACAACATATGGGATCCAAGCACCAATTTGAGTGTGAGAATTTCGCCAAGCTTTCCATAGTCGTAACCCAAGACCAAGATTTCCTTTGAGCCACACTGAACACCTCCAAAAAATCTACTCTCCCATTCATAAATATACATTTATTTCTATGATTCCATATTTCACCTACAACCGCTACTCAAATCCCTCCCCAACATCTAGTGTAAGCTTCCTTCATACCTACAGGCTTAAACAACATGAAATGCATTTTTGCATCCGAATGATACACCAATTAAAACCCAGGCCACTCCAAACAAAGACCCCATATTCTCCAAAAAATCTTACACTAAAAGAAAAGATGATTTACTGTCTCCTCTTCCTCATCACATAAGGGACAAAGATTACTTACCAGAACCATGCCACGTCGCATAAGATTATCCTTAGTAGCAATTATATTAGGTAGCACCCTTCTTGCTTTAACTTGCGCCGAAGGAAGAGATTTTACCTTCCAGAACTCCATAAGAAAATCCCTATTACCACATTGCACAACCCCCTTTAGATGATTATAAGCTGTCTTCATCGTGTAAACTGTAGACTTTGCATCCCTCCATATCCATTTATCAACCATACCTTTACTCTCTTCCACTAATCTCTTATTAGCTAACAACTGCAAGAGTTGTTCTGCTTGATTAGTTTCCTACACAAAGAGAGTCCTTCTCCACCACAGATTCCACGACCATCAATTATTGTTCCATACACCAACCTGTGATAAAGTGCATCCAGCATCGGTAGAGACCGAGAACAGCCTAGGAAATTTTTGCATTTGGGATTCTTTATCCACCCTTTTATCCTCCTAGAACTCAATTTCTTTCCCATCTCCCACTACCCACCTTCCTTTGTCTTCGAAAACATTACCCCCATTCCACTAAATTCCAAACTTTCTAAGGTCCCTCCACCATATATAATCCTTATTGATACTTACCTATGATTTTAAATTCCTCCAACCACCATATTTTACGACATAAGTCTCCAAATCCACTTACCCAAAATGGCATAATTAAACATTCTTATGTCTATAACCCCTAAACCTCGTTTTTCTTTTGGCTCACACACCTTATTCCACGCCACCCATGCAATTTTTCTACCTTTTAAGCCCCAACCCCATAAAAAGTTCTTTTGTATCATTTCCACTTCCTTCATCACAATTGTCGTCATATGAAAGATTGACATGTAGAATAACATTACGGAGGTAAGGACAGATTTTATAAGACATAATCTACCAGCCAGGGAGAGGGATTTACCTTTTCATAACCCCAATCTACTCTGAAACTTACCAAGCACCCCTTCCCATAAAGCACGTCTCTTATGATTCCCTCCTACCGTCACCCCCAAATAAGGAAAAGGTGCCTTCATGATACCGCAATTAAGAAATTTTGCCAACCCCATAATCTGATTTTCACTCACACCTACTCCACCAACCTTACTCTTAGAGTAATTGACTTTAAGCTCAGAGGCAAGTTCAAAGCATTTCAATATCGTTTTTAAAGTCAACACTTTGGGTGTCAACTTTACAAAAGAAGAGAGTGTCATCCACATTTGTCCACCTTACCCCAACCTCAACACCTTTCGAGACCATCTTCTCTTCCACCTTACCCCAACCTCAACGCCTTTCAGCACCATCTTCTCTTCCGCCTTTTTAACCACCCCTGCAAGCCCCTCAGTTGCAATAAGGAAGAGAAAAGGTGCTAAAGGACCCCCCTTATCTTAGTCCCTTTTTTGGTTTATATTCAATAATTGGGCTACCATTTACTAATACCAAAATTGAAAGAGGATTCAAGGCAATTCTTTATCCATACAACCCACTTCTCAGAGAACCCCATTCTTATTAACATACAAAAGAAAAACTCCCAACTTACCGAGTCATAAGCCTTCTCATAGTCCACCTTAAAAATCACACATTCTTTCTTTTTCCTCTTTACTTCTTCAAGGGTCTCATTAGCTACCAACACGCTGTCTAACAACTCCCTTCCTTCAAGAAAGGCATATTGCCTAAAATCAATGACTTTATTTAAAACCCTTTTCAGCCTCAAGGAAAGAATTTTGGACAAAATTTTATACATACATCCCAGAAGGGAAATCGCTCTAAATTCATTAGGATGTAGTGGATTTGCATCCTTTGGAATTAAAGTTATAAAAGAAGAATTAGTTCCTTTCGACCAACTACCATCCCCAACAAAGCTTTGTACCGCTCTTAAAACATCTCCCTTTATAATGTCCCAACAAAATTAAACCCATCCGGTCCAAGACTTTTTGAGTTATCACAATTCCACACTGCCGCTTTAACCTCAGCTTCAGATACAACTCCTACCAACATTTCGTTATACTCTCATGTAATACCCTTAAAACTAACATTATCCAATCTAACTTGTACATCACCCCCTCCCTGAAATTTTCCTCAAAAAAAACCTTCACCCTTTCTTTTACCTCCACCGGGTCTTTACACCATAGATCTCCTTCCTTAATTCCGTTAAGCCCATTTTACAGCCTCATCCACTTAATCTTGATAAAATTTTGTATTTAAATCTCACTGTTTTAGCCAATTCATCCTCGCTTTCTGTTGCATTATCACCTCCTGCTCAACTCTAGCTTGTCCCAAATTTTCTAAGATTCGCTTTCTTCATTCTCTACCTTCCACACTCAAAACCCCTTCATCATCTCTTTCATCCAAACTGTTAATTCTCTTTTCCAAATCTCCAATTTGCCAATTAACATCTCCATAAACTGTTTTGTTCCAACATCTTATGTCAAATTGTAGCCTTTTCAGTTTCTCCTTCATCACGTACAAACCATTTCCTCTGATGTCATAGCTTTCCCACTTTTCCCTTATGAGATCCTTAAATCTAAAATCCTTTTGTCATACATCTAGATATCTAAACGGTTTTGGGCCCTAGTCGATTTTATATCTTTAAGAATCATAGCACAATGATCCGATACCGACCTGCCTACCACATATTGTTTCCATACCGACCACTTGTCTAATCATTCAAGTGAAACTAAAATTCTATAAATTCTGCTTTTAACCGTCCGTTAGGTTTATACCACGTGAACGTTCTACCAACTAGAATGTCAACCAAAAAGGATTTCTCAATAAAATTATTAAAGCTTCATATATCAATATTATAATTAACATTAGGAATTTGACCTCTTCTCTCCCCAGCATATATGATAGAATTAAAGTCTCCAACAACACACCACATCTTTGTCAGATGGTTTCTTCTTGCTTTAATTAACTCTTCCCAGACTACTATATTTTCCTTAAACGAGCCTACAGAGTAGACATTGACCACCGTTAATTCTAGTGGTGTCCCTAACTTCCACACACCTTTTATAGTTGAAAAGTTACTCCCTTTCCTATATCTTTTCATTTCAAAACAGTCTTTCTTCCACATTGTGATTAACCCTCCACCATTATTAACAACCCCATTCTCAACCCAATTAGTATTATTTGACCCCACATTTGATAACACCTCTCTTTGCTCACTTGTTCACTTTTTGTCTCTTGAAGGAAAATAAAACTAGCTTGTTCCTTTCTAATAAGGTCACTGATATATTTCCTTGTTATCCCTCCTCCCAGCCCCTTAATATTTATACTAATCCACTACTAACACGTAGCGTCGAAAACATGCAACAACTATGATAGTTACCATCATCATTGTCACTACCATCATCATTGAATATTGAGAAGACAAAATCACAAGTAAGAGAACCAACACAACTTAGAATCGAAAGCATCAGTACATCGATGATAATAGAATAAGCTCCAACATAAATCTCCAACGAGAAATAACTAGAAATTTCAAGAGCAATAGAAACATTTTGGTGAATTAGTTTGACATTTTCTTTTTCCCCTATGGTGATTATAATGCATAAACTCAAAGAAAAGAAAATCAAATTAGAGATAACAATGCCAAATTCAATATTTTTCTACCTTTCATTAAATGTTATATGAGACACACAAATTGTAAGAGTTAACTTAGTTGACTCTAATTTTTTATTTTAACTTATTTGAGAAAATAATGTCGATTAAGCTACAAAGTCTTTACAAAATAAGAAAATCAATTTTATAATAAATTTATGTTCTTTCAACTCATTAAAAATAAATTTAAATTATTTGTATCTCCTCAAAATTGGCTACTCGAATAGTGTCCTATTCTGAATAGACGTGTTTATTTGAAAACTAACTCATTGTTTTCTTGTAATGTATGCTTGAAATTTTTTCCTACAAAAAATAAAAAAATTAACCAAGAAAGTTTGATCTATCTTCTTTCTCTCGGTATATCTTGCAATATAGATCCTTATTTAACAACTAAAATTGCTGTATTTTTCTACAAATCTTTTTCAGGTTACACGACATGGTAAATTGTAAATAAACTCTAACTTGGGTTGAAGATTAAGACCAATGCTGCTGAGATAAGTCACTTTTGGTTTTGTCATTGAGCTCATATTAAGGACCAGCCTTTGTTAAATGAAATGCTGAAATATTAAATGCGTGCGCTTTCTTAATATAGAAATAATTACTCCCAGTAGGTGGGAACCTCTCTCTATATATTTTTCTCTTCTTCAAGCTCAAACCATTGCAAAGCAAAGATGAAGTATCACAGGAAAGTAGTGCAAGAGTTGAAGCCTGCGTCGCTGATGGTGCTAGCGCAGGTTGCAACTGCTGCTGTGAATGTGCTTTACAAGTTGGCCATAAATGATGGAATGAGCATTCCGGTACTCACTTCCTACCGTCACATTTTCGGAGCTGCTTTCTCTCTTTCTCTTGCTCTTGTTATAGAAAGGTATATGCGTTCAAATCCCCTTAGCTTCTTTTTAATAATGATGATCAATAACTAAGTAAAAAAATTTAAATGAATTATAGCATTTTTCACTTTTTAGCTTTTAGATAATAATGGATCATCCAATTATCTAAACTTTTCATTTGTCTTATATTTTGAAGATTATAAGGGTTTCTTGGTGGGTTAAAGTAATAAAGAACCGAATTATATTTGAGAGTTTTTCACCCATGCTGGTTTTTTTTTCTACATGATATTTAAAACAGAAAGAGCAGGCCAAAGTTGACATGGAGAGTGCTTTTGATGTCATTTTTTTGCGGTCTATTTGGGTATGCATGTTCATCTCTTATTTTGCCTTGAGATTTTCTTCTCCCCTTTATTTGTCATGTACATTACTATATTGTAAATCATTAACTGAAGTGATTGTAAGATTGATATATGTATATTTGATAAATGAACAGAGGGAGTTTAGCGCAAAACCTTTATTTCATTGGTTTGGCTTGGGTATCAGCAACATTTTCTACTTCCCTTTATAATCTCGTTCCAGTGGTTACTTTTATCTTCTCCGTTTTGTTCAGGTACGGAGTCACCACTCTTCACCACCACTGTATTATTTATTTATTTATTTTTTAAGGCATGCATTATTTGATCAAATTAAATTATAGAAAATGTGTCCAATGTTATAAAGAAACAACTAGTTTGAAGTTTTCTTTTTGTCTAGGAGCAGTGGGAGTAATACCTTTTTCTTCCTGAAAATATTATTACTGAAAATGGATAATTATTGCAGGTATTGATTCTTTCATTTGTTTTTTTGTAGGTTAGAAAAGTTAAGTTTGCGAACCGCTGCAGGGAGGGTGAAGGTGTTGGGACCAATAATAGGAATTGTTGGGTCAATGCTGCTGACATTTAACAGAGGGGCAGAAATTAAGATTTGGACCTTCCACACTAATCTTTTGCATAAAAATCAAAATGGGCACCTAGGATCATCGCATGCTGACTCTGGAAGAAGATGGGTAGGTGTTTTATGTGGTCTTGGAAGTGTTCTAAGTTTTTCATCATGGCTCATCATTCAGGTTAGAAAACTAATATTTTATCTCGGAACATAATGAGTAAATTGGTTTATTTGGATTTTTGCTTTGGTGATTGATTACTATATGGTGCAGACCAAGATGAGTAAAGAATATCCGAGCCATCTTTCAAGTACTGCATTAATGACCTTAATGGGGGCAATACAAGCCACAGTCTTTGCTTTATGTGTTGAGAAGGATTGGAGCCAATGGAGGGTGGGTTGGAGTATCAGGCTTCTAACTGCTGCCTTTTCAGTATGCTACTTTCATATTTATCGTTGGATGGTGAAATAGTATATATTCAATAACTAGTTATTAAGAAACTAAAATGTTGTGGCAGGGAATTGTGGTCTCTGGATTAGTTGTTATTGTCACTGCTTGGTGTGTTGGGGTTAAGGGTCCATTGTATGCATCTGTTTTCAACCCTCTCTCGCTTGTGATTGTGGCTATTTTTGCTCCCTTGCTGTTGGATGAAAATCTATATCTAGGAAGGTACACAATTAGACTTACATTTAAAATATTGATATGATGGCAAGAAATTAAGTATTTGACTGCACCATTTCATTCAATCCACATGATTCTTTAAGCCTTGTTCAACAAAATTTACTGTCGGTACGTAGTCTGAACTGTGGACTCTGTCATTAACTTGTTCAACTTACACTATTTTTTGATTTGGTTATTTGAAAATGTTCAGTGTAATCGGAGCAGTGCTTATTGTGTGTGGGTTGTACATGGTGCTGTGGGGTAAAAGCAAAGAAATAAAAACATCATCAGAAGAAACCGAAAATGTTGAAGCGAGTGCAGGTGTTGAAATTACCACAGTGGGTCGTGACAATATACAGTAATATCAATTAACATGGTTCACAATTAGAATCCGTCAATCGACATGAGATGACATTCATGTATATAGGGCTCCCTCGTGATGGTCTCAGGACCTAAAACGTGCTAAGTAGATGATGCTACCTATTAATAAAGTTTTAGTTTATTACTTTAATTGTTGAGTTTGTTAGGAACAATGTTGTTTTGATGTGACATAGACACATGATACTTCATATTTGTTGGACAATGAAATTTGCACATGATCCAACGTAAAATCAGTTATATTGTTTCTTGTGATTTTCTTTATTTGTCTAACTCCTTTTAGTTTGTTTTTGAATTATATACTGAATTAGTTTTGTTGGAGTTATGTACCATAACAGAAGTTAATTCAACGACTTCAACAAAAGAGGCTACTAGTGATAACTTCATAAAAGTTTCATGTGAGTTATCTGTTTTTCATTTGTAAGCTGCGAATGGCAGACATGTGAGACATGGATTGGAGTTCTATCAAATACCATAATAGCGCCAAACAACTTTTTTTTTGCAATTTGAACTAATAGACGTGAGTAAGTGATGTAATAATATGTGACCATGTGTGTAGATAACTATAATATGGACCATATGACAATAAAGAATAATATTTAATATCATATTTAGGGATCAAAGACTAGATGTAGAGAAAGTATTTGCTTTGGCATAACTTAAGAGTTGTTCTTGGATAATAAATAACTACAATAAAGTAAAGTTCTATTGGTGCTGAAGTCCTTAAAATTTTGAGAATATTATGCAAAAATGTCAAGGAGAAGTTAAGAAGGGAAGTGTGGCCAGAGGTGTTGAAATGACTAATTCAAGAAGTAAAAGATTCACAGAGACTATAAATAATTTTTTCTATACATGCATCAAAATCAAAATGTATGTTCTGTTTTACTTCTTGGAGGCCTGCAAACTGGTCCACAAAAGTACCTGTGTTAGACTTTGCTATACTGATATATATATACCAACGTTGTTTTTAAAATGTCAGGGAAGTAAGGACACTATATATGCCCTCTGCGCCCCCAATTTTAATACCCTGCTACATGGGAGTTGTGAGTTCTTTGTTGTAGACTGTAATATTGGGAGATAACTAAAAGTATACCAATATGGATCAGAGGACCAAGAAAAATAGAGGAGGGTCTGAGTTTTGTTGCAGAAAGAGTAATAAGGTTGAAGAACCAAGACAACCCCTTGCATCTGTATTCCCATTCAGATTGTGTGAAAACTGTATAACAAATTTGGGAACTTAGACACACAATTAAGACCAAAAGCGAATGCATAAGGTAAGAAATGTCTGCTGTGTAATTCTGTTTTTTGTAGTGAGTTGTATTGTTTGTTTTATCAGCAACAAGTAATCTATTAAATAGGAAGACACTAAGAAGTAGCAAACACACAGAAACTGCCCCCAACAAAACATGCTCTGGCTCTAGTACAAGTAGATATAAACTGATATGTTACAAGGATATCAGACTGAACAAAAACCTCACAAATGGTTACATATTTGTAAAGCTGTAAAATAAAAGTTTAAACACCCAAGTGCTTTATATATTTAATATATTTCATATTATTGTCAATAGATAAAAATGTAACATTCCTCCTGATTGAGAAATTAGATAGGAGACTTTGACGCCAATAAAAATGTCTTGTCTGAAGCGTCGAAACTCAAAGCTTTTGAAATAATTATGAGGGTTGGCTACATGCATCAATAATATAATTAATTCTTTTGAAGGAAACATTGACGCAGTAGAAACTGCAATCAAGTATAAGTGACTCTAATTGTGTCAATAAATATACTAAATATGTTTCAGAAGAGTTTATTATTTATTTACTATTTAATAAGAATTTATCTAATGTGTATAGATGTAGTTAAAAGAATATTTGACAATTTTCATAGAAGACGATATCAGATATCATAGATAGATAGTAATATGACTGATGGTAAGAAAAAATTCAAATTGTAAAATTTAATTTATAATTATCTAAATTTATATTACTTTTATTTTATGTATTTAAATGAATTTATCTCAATTTAAATTTGTATTTTTAAATTTTAAATCTAATCTATTTAATTTAATTTTAATTGGATAATATCAGTAAAAGAAAATATTAAAATGAAAAAATATTTTGGGTACCTCAATCCTTTTAGAAACAGTATAACCGTACAAATACCGAATTAAAACGCCTACAATTAACATAACATTGAAACCTCATCTAAGAGAACCAAGCTAGTATAGAAGTTGTTTTCTCATCTTTCTTATTTCTTGTTTTTTTTTTTACTGTAAGTTGTCCTCAATCTTAGTATATAAGATTTCTTGACTTTTAAGTCTTCCATCTTGTCGTTAGGCTTATGTCCTTGTTGCTGAATGGAAAAGGATATATATACAACAAGTCTAAAAACTGCCAACTCTCACTATAGAGCCTCAAAATAAGAATTAAAGAGTATGCATTAGACATCCAAAATCATGTTCATGGTCATTTAAGAGAAAATCGAGCTAAACAAACTATGAGAGCAAATAATAGTGATTGATGATAGAGTTAAAAGATTCATCTCATACCATGATAACTTGCTCACCAGGCATATTCATAGTACCTAATCCAAAATGTTTTTAATCAATCAAGAAAGTCCCTAACTCCTCACTTTACTCTAGGAAATGTCACATGAGCATCATATTCACACATAAATGTTGGAAGTACATGCTTTTTAATCTCAATTTTAGCTCTCTATCTTCCACTTTTCCCCTAATCGAGAATACTTCCCTCGTTTCAATCTTCACATTGTTGAGATATCCTTTTTTATGTTTAAAATTCTTGATAGTGGAGAGTCAAACGCTGTGTTATCGCTTGGAGGAGTTAATACCTTAGATTAGTTGCATGGTATGAATCATTTTTGCATGCTACTAAACCAGCGTCTGGACAAATGTAACATTTATTTTTAAAAAATACTTATAATGACGGTTCTAGTTGAACCATCTTTACTATTTAAAAAAGATACACAAAGTATTTATAACGATGGTTCTTTTTAGAACCGTCTTTAAAAAGTCATTCTCCTTAATTTTTATTCTTTGTTTTCCAGAATTACACCGGTTTAGTGCACATGTCATATATTTTTATAACAACGGTTCCTCAATCGTCATTACAAAGTGTTAATTTATAACGACACCCGTATTAAAAACGGTTCGAGAACTGTCTTTATAAGGTCGTAGGATATTTCATAGTATATAAGTGAGTATAAATCTTACCTTACAAGTCGATTTTATGAGATTAAGTTAGGCTTAAAGTTCACTTCTTGATATGGTGTCAAAGTCATTTAGAGTCTATCGTAGTAAGTATTTATTGGGTTTATCAGGTCACCTGCTATTGGGTTGTTATTGGACCATCCATAATATATAGTCTCACGCACGAGTTGGTAGCCTCGGTGTGAGGGGTGTTGAAGATCCTACATTGACTAGAGATTAGGATATTTCATAGTATATAAGTGAGTGCAAACCTCATCTTATAAGTCCGTTTTATAAGATTGAGTTAGACTTTAAGTTCACTTTTTAATAACTTTCTTCAGTTAATTCTTAATTCTTAGCATATGAGTTGTCTAAATAAACACTTCAACTAATATTATCTAAATTTTAAAGTTGGTATCTTTATCAACTTATTTTAAGTACCACTAGTAGATATTTTTTAATTCTTGTATTTAATATTTTTTATTCTAAAGTATATATATATTTATTATATTTAAACACTTTAAATATGTTGGCACAAAAGACACAATAATATAAACTCCAACTTCAAATAACAATATTTCGTGAAAGAGAATCTTACCAGTATAAAGGCTAAAATGAGATGTATAATCAATTATGTCTTTAGGTATAATCGCGTATAAAATTGATTATGCATCTGTCTTTAATTTTTTTCTGCACGCACGCCTCTATCAATAGTGTTTTTTTTTAATGGTTTGAACAATATTCATTTGAAACGAGAGATATTTACTCTCAATTTGTTAAATTGTTATATTCAAGAGTTTAGTTAATTATGTTAAAATTTGCAAAGTTAATTGCTTGAATTTAAATTGTTTTTTCTTAGTTTTATAGTTTTATTTCTATGCATAGTTAAAGCCATGTTACTACCTTTATCTTCTCCTTGTTTGGGGATAATAATAATCTTCTCTTTCTTTCCTTCTATTTTCGCCACAATCAGCAAATGCAAAGTTCATATGAAAATTTGTAAGAAATTAATTTCTTACGAGCTTTTATAAAAAAATGATAAAAAAATTATATAAATTTTTAACAAATTCAAGTAGTAATACTACCTTGGATATTTTTTTTGTTAATTATTAGTGTAATAGTTATGTGAAGAGTTTGTTTTTGTACCTAATTTAACCTCACTTTCAACTCATATTTAACATTCATTTAATTTACTATTTATTAGATATACGTTGACATTCAGACAGTTTATAAGCTTAATTCCCCTTATTGTAAGAACAGTTTCAAGTGTACAATGTACAATAATAATTTGTTAATAAGTGTAACATTAAAAAATAATTAGTTTTGTAAACATATCTGATTAGAAAAAAAATCTGTAGAGGAGATTTATAATTTCGTTGCCTTTTAGGCTTACCTGCTCTGAATAAATTGATGTCTTTGTGTATATTTTTTTACGACCAGACAATTTGTGCCGCCTAGTTAGATATTATCAATGATATTCAAATTTCCCTATTAAAAATAACTGATAAATTTTAAATTTTGTAAATTTATGTTGGATGAAATTCATACTAACAAAGCTATATCATGTATATAAACCATCTAACACATTTATAAAATCTCACTAAGAAAACGCCTTTGTAAAATCAATGTCATATATTTCATATTATAAAATTCATTTAAGAATTATATTTTACTTTTAATACAATATTCTAATTCGTATGACGTATGTGCATACGTATATGTATTAATTTTCTAGTCTGGTATTCATTAAAAGAGAAAAGTGAAAAGTGGTTCTTTCTTCCTCTTCCCTTTTCTTTCTACTTTTTGTGATAGAAGGTATTTTTAGGCATAAATTATTCATTTTCTTCCTTATTAGGTTAATTAGGAAAGAGTGACCTTTTTCTAAACCATACCAATTCATTTACTTTATTTATCTTTCATTATTTTAATTGTTTAATTTATTAAGTATAACAAGAATAATGGAGTCTTTTATTTGTCGGCGATTAGTTTGAATATCTAAACTTTGGTAAATGTTAAAGAAACCGAAAAGGTATAATTTATTATTTAAATGTTTATTCTACCTTTGTACAATTTCTTTTAGAAAAGAAAATACATCATTTAATTAACATAGACTTTAAGAGTGTGATGTTATGGACCATTGAATTTTGATAAAGATTAATAATTTGTATTGAAGAAACATAGTAACATCTCAAATCCGTCATATATAATAGTGTACCTAATTAAATAAATATTTTTCAAGGGATTATATATTCATATAGATAATCAATAAATCCTTAAATTTTATTGTATATTTATATTTATATAACTTTAGTAAAATTATCTAAATTTTTTTTTTATTAACAATAAATAAATAAAATAAAATAAAACACTTCAGAGGTGTTTTAACTCTTATGCTGAAAACATATATCAAAATTTTTAACACCCAATCAACTGAAAATTTAACCCACACTACAAGAGATCAACTAAATTTACATACAACAAAATACAATTACATTAATCCTCCAAAAGAATCACATTTTCAAAAAAAAGACAAAATATTCCAACAACTAAACAAATTAGTTGCCAATAACCAGAAGTAAGTCAAATACCCTCTCACCATAAAATTTTGTTTACTTAACCAATTATTATATTCTTTATTAAGTACAGATAATGAATTATAAGAATAAAGTATACTGTTTAATGTGAATTAAAACATTTTTAATAGAGTTACTTTCATTTATCAAATATTCTTTTAATATAGTCCATACAACATAAAAGAAACTCCATTGGTTTATGTTCTTATACAATTTAGAACAAGTTGTCTAATTAATATATTGAAGGTGAAATGCAGGGATGAAATGAAAGGTTGAGCACTAACTAATGTCTATGAATAAAAAATATAAGCCTTTGTTGATATAGATATAGAATCTCCACAAACATTTCCCTATCTTTTCCCTTTGCTGTTTCCTTCATCAAACAGCCAAGTTAAAAAAAAAAAACAACCAAGAACAATGAATCGTATAGTGAAAGTGGTGCAAGAGTTGAAGCCTCCCTTGCTGATGGTGCTGGTGCAGGTTGCATATACCGGAAACACTCTGATTGCCAAACTCGCCATAAGTGATGGAATGAGCATTAGTGTATATAGTGCCTATCGTCACATTTTGGGAGCTGCTTTCACATTTTTTCTTGCTCTTATTTTCGAAAGGTGAATTCACACACCCTAGCTTATTTTATTTCCTAATCTTGACAACATGATTTATGCATCTTTGACCCATGCTGGTGTTTTTACACAATGGAAAAATCAAATAATTGTTTTTGTTTTATATTTTGATAATCAATACAGAAAGAACAGGCCAAAGTTGACATGGAGGGTGCTGGTGATGACATTTTTTTGCGGATTATTTGGGTATGGTTGATGTAAACTTTTCAGTCTTCACCTCTTTGCCCTTCTTATTAAATTAATTTGTACAACAACTTGAAGTCATTAGAAAAGTAATACATGTTTATCGATAATATAAATAAACAGAGGGAGTTTATTCCAAAATCTTTTTTTCACCGCGGTGGCGTTCGTATCTGCAACATATGCTAACGCTATTTTCAATATGATTCCTGTGGTCACTTTCATCCTCTCCTTCCTTTTCGGGTACGTAGTCACCACTCACCACTTTTCACGCTCATGTGCTATTTTACATTTTGTGGAAGAGAGATTCTAGAAGTATTGCAGTAACTGTGATATTTTTGTAGCTACGAAAAGTTAAATTTGCAAAGCGCAGCAGGGAAAGCTAAGGTGATGGGAACGATAATTGGAGTTAGTGGTTCGATGGTGCTGTCATTCTTGAAAGGGGTAGAAATAAATATTTGGAAGAATATTCACATTAATGTTATGCATAAAAAGGAGATTAGTCGAATAGGAGCATCAGATGGAAAACAGTGGATAGGTGTTCTAAGTGGTATTGGATGTTGCTTCAGTTTTTCAGTATGGCTCATCATTCAGGTATAAGTTTACTTTTGCTTTTATATTTGTGCACATGTTACATCTATCATTTGTGTTCTTCTGCTTTTATATCTATAATAGAGGAAATTGACATGGGTGATCACCTATAATACAACTACCAAATCATTTGAAGCTTTCTTTTCTGCTATCCAATCCTTTTTATTTTACAGTTGTAATGCATTCTATTGGTCACTACGTAATTCTATAATTTATGTATATATTCAGGAGCACAGATTTCAAAGCAGAAGAATATAAAAAACTTCTATACCCATAATTTTTTTTTGGTTTCTAATGTTTTTATGAAGATCAATTGAATTGTTTTGTTAGATGATCTAGTATAGTATTAAAATCTAAAGGTCGTCTACTAGTCTTTGTAGCCAGATTGTCTGTTTAAAAGCATTTGGGTAAACATGAGTGGTATTCAACTACAAGAAAATCTCACTTTAGAGTCAGTTAAAAATAGTCTATAATTTTAAAAATTTGACACTAAATATGTATTTGTGTTGGCATTGTGTAGGAAAAAAATGGATGTTATATATATGGAAGTTAAGATAATTGTGTTGGCATGATAGAAATGACCCTAATGTAGTGGACTTAGTCATCACTAAAGGGAGTTGAGCCCTCACTAATGGAAACACTAATAAAGAGGGCTTAACCCTTGTTAATGAAGATGCTAATACAAAGGGTTCAACTCTCTTTAATGGGGATGCTACTAAAGAGGGTTCATTCCTTGATAAAAGGTAGATACCACCCTACTCTCTTCTCGTAGTCACGATTTATGGTAATGTCAATTTCAATTCCGTTTCAGTTCCTAGTCAAAAAATCTTTAGACATCTCTTCACCAACTAAATCCAAATGTAGACAAATATTAAAAACACAATCCAATCTTAGCAACCAAGAATGAACTTCAAAATGAATAATGAACTCACCTTTGAAATAATGATACACCTTCAACTCCAAAATAACATCCACCATAACCCCAACCTGTTTGGCCTCCTATCCATGGTAAGGGATTTGAAACCCCATTCGCTCAACCAAGACAAAACCTGATTTCAAACACTCAAATCGATTTGGATTTCTCACTTTCTCACCTCTCCCTACTACACTAACCACAATAAGGAAGAAATGGGAGAACGAAGAAATGGTGGAAGGAAGGAATCGAAGAAGGAACAACTAAAGAAGATTTGGAGGCGCGATTTTGGGTTTCTCGAACTAGGGATTTGGTTTTAGAGAAATTTGGGGAAAACCTCGTGTCTTTAGTAATAAGCCTTACATAGCGTTGATGAAACCCACACAAACACTCCTAATAACACCCACTACAAGAAAACTATTAAATATAAACAAATTTTAGAGACAAAAAATAATTAGTTGTTATATTGATTAAATTAGATACTATTTTAGAGACTAAAAAAAGTATTGGTATCTAATTAGCTACCAATGTTTTAGATACCAACTTTAGAATCTAAATAGTTAATAGTTAAAACATTAGTAGCTAATTAGATATTAATTTTGAAACTATCCTTAATAATATAACTAATTTAGATATCAATATTTTTTTAAGTCTCTAAAGTAATATATAATTTATTCAATATAAAAATTAATTACTTTTTGTATCTAACATTGTACATGAACTAGGCCCTCTCTACCTTTTTTTGTTTTTGTTTGTTTAATATAAGTTATGACTTGTAGTGTGGACTAGGTCCTCTCTACCTTTTTTTTAAAAAATATAATTTAAAATATGTAGCTATGAGTGTTTGCACACATGCGTGTTTTCTAGTTATGAGTTTGCTAAAATGTTCATCATGTCAGTTTCAAATACACAAAGTTGTTGGGTCATAGACTCGGAATAAACTTATCCTATGTATCCGATAAATTAATTCTTTTAAGACCTTAAAACTTAAAGAATGAGACGTAGTTCTTTTTTGGAAACAAGTCAAATTGAAAATATTTGATAATAGAAAGATGTTGGTATGTTTTAGAACTCGAGAAATATTGTTAATAAACAATTATATATATATCAACAATGCACTTTTTTTTTTAAGAATTGAAAGTGATTGAGCTTTATGTCCAAAAACTAAGAGATTAATCACCGGAAATAGCGTATATCTTGATTCTTCACTCGTATCTTCAAAGTGTAAAATGCAAAATTTAGTGCTTATAAGTTATTGTGAAACTAAGTACAAGACAATGATTTCACTTGCAAAATTCAATGGTTGACTATGTTTTAGCAAGATCTCCAAATTCCCTTCAAAAAACAATACTGCTATACTTGACCACTAATCTGCCTTACACATGACATTTTATCCGGTCTTCTATGAACGCAAGAAACATTGAATTGGATTTTCATATGGTATGAAAAAAAAAATGGTTGTACTTAGTTTACTTCCCATCTCTTTCTTAGCATCTAGCAGACATATGTATCAAAGCTCTAAGTCCTTGATAGTTTCGTTTTCTTGTTTCAAAGCAAGAAATTCTCAATATTATATACTCCTTTTGCAAGGGATATCAGAGGAAATGGACACACGTCACCTATAATACAGCTAGCAAATTAATGCATTCTATTGGTCACTCTGTAACTGCGTTTGGTGGTCCCTCTTTTATGTATGCTCAGTTCTGGAAGCTGTATTTTTTAGAGTAGAAAAATATAGAAAACTTTTATACCCAGCAATTTTCTAGGCTCCTTTTCTTCTCATTATTCTATTAATATCAGTATACTTGTTCCATGAGATCTGATATGTGAACAGTAATAACACACATCTCACACTTCAATAAATTAATATTTTATTTAGTTTTGTTTAATTTTTTAATTCAAAATATTATTATATTATAAATGTTTGTTAAATAAAAGAAACTTTTCTCTTGTTACATATATCATGTGTCCTTATTACGTACTGTTATATCAGTACGCATGTTGCATATATCATATATGTGTTGGTTGTGATTTTGGATACCTTTTAATGCTCATCCCTGTTTATGTACAAAAGGCTAAGCTGAGTAAGGAATATCCCAGCCACCACTCAAGTACATCGTTAATGAATTTAATGGCGGCAATACAAGCCACACTCTTTGCCCTTTGTGTTGAGAAAAATTGGAATCAATGGAAGTTGCCTTCGGCTATTAGGGTTCTGGCGGCACTCTATTCGGTAAGATAATAACCATAATTAAATGTATAAATACTCACTATTTTTCTTATCTCATTTTTATTTTATTTTCTTCATATTTCCAATTTTCATCACATTACTATGTCATATCTATTGCGTTCTCTTTCTGCCTTTTTTTCTCATACTTTAACAAACTCCAAAATGAAATTGAAGTTTATCATTTACTTCTATTTCATATTTTGAAACTAAAATTTTGTGGCAGGCAATTGCGGTAACTGCATTTGTGAATATTGTGACTTCATGGTGTGTGCGGAAGAGAGGTCCATTATATGCATCTGTGTTCAATCCCCTTAGCCTTGTCCTCGTGGCTGTTGCTGCTGCCCTGTTGTTACAAGAGAAACTATACCTAGGAAGGTATACACTATTTCCTTTTCACCATTTTTTCACTTAATAAATATTTAGACCTTGTTCTGTAAAATTCTCGGTAACTTGTCTTAAATTAAGTCAGACAATCCGCAATAGTTGTGTCATTTCAGACCAATTTTGCTAGCGGGGTGCCTTTATTAGATTATTTTCAAGATTCTGTCTATCAGGTTGAAGAAGGTGATGAATAAAGTCATTGACTTTAGTGAAACAATTTTTCTTGAAGGAAGGGGTTTAATGGATAGCGTTCTAGTGGCCAACGAGGTTTTGAGGAGGTGAAGAAGAAAAGTTGTGTCTTTTTTAAGGTGGATCACGAGAAGGCTTATGACTCGGTGCAATGGGAATTTATCTTCTACATGTTAGGTAGGCTTGGATTATGTGAAAAGTGGATCTCCTGGATTAAATCTTGTTTGGAATTCGCTTCGGTGTTTGTTCTAGTAAATGGGAGCCCAATTAAGGAGTTTATTTCGAAGAAGGGTTTGAGATAAGACGATTCTTTAACACCGTTCTTGTTTCTTATTACGACTGAGCTTAACTGGGGTTTCAAGGAAAGTTGTTGATAAGAACTTGATAGAGAGTCTGGAGATTGAGAGTAAGAAGATTAAGGTCAATATGTTTCAGTACACAGATGACACTTTGTTTTTTTGTGAAGCCAACACTAAAAGTGTGTACAACTTAAAAGTTATTCTAAATTGTTTTGAGCTAGCTTTTGGTCTTAAGGTGAACTTCTCAAAGAGTAGAATTGGAGGGGTGGGGGTCGATTAGACTATTATTCTCCATTTTGCGACTATTCTTAATTGTGAGGTGACGAAAACTCCTTTCATTTACTTGGCATTGCTAGTTGGGGGATGTCATAAGAGGAGCGCGTTTTGAGATGGTGTTGTTGGCAAAATCAATAATAGATTGAGAAAATGGAAGGGTAGATTCGTTTTGATGGCTAGGAGGATTTGAATGATCAAGTCAGTACTTTCGACTATACCGTTGTGCTATTTATATTTGTTCAAGATGCCTTCTACTGTGTTGAAGAAGATAGTGTCTATACAAATGCATTTTTTATGGGGTTGGGGGTCTGAAGGGAGGAAAATTTTCTGGGCGTCTTGGGATAAGGTGTGCGAGTCTCGGGAACTAGACAGTCTTGGCATCCTCAATATTAGGCTTTTCAATGTGGCCTTGTTAGGAAAATGGATATGGCGTCAGAGTCTGTATAAGGGAGGGCTCTGGAAGGAAATTCTAAAGTCTAAATAAGGAGGTTGGAGAAGTTTAAAAGAGAAAAGGTTAAGAAACTCATATTCTCTCTAGTGGATAAATTTGAAGAAGGTCTGGATGCTACAGGATTGGGAAAGGTCTTTTGAAGATCGTTTAGGTGGGAGGTTGGTAATAGGAAGGATGTTTTTTTTGGAAGATAATTGGATGGGTTATGACGTTCTTAAGAGTAAATTCCCAAGGCTTTTCTCACTGTTAGCATCCAAAGATGCTAAGCTATTTCGTTGCAGGGATTGGGTAAATAACGTTTAGGTGTGGATATTTATTTGGAGAAAGGACTTGTCGATTGGGAGAAGGACCAGGTCAGTCTAGGTGGTGCATGATCTGAGTCTCTCTCTAGAAAAGAATGATAGGTAGCTTTGGAAGGAAGGTGATTGCATTGAGTATTCAGTTAATTCCGCGTATGGTTTTTTAAGGGGTAAGGAAGAAGGGGATTCTATGCATTTGTATAATTCTTTTTGGAAGATTAAGGCTTTTCCCTCAGCTCGTGTCACTACTTGGAGGGTTCTGGAAAATAAGATTACTACTAAGGTCAACTTGGCGAGATGTGGGGTAGTGGTTGAAAGTATTTTATGTTGTCTTTGCGTGGCGTATGGGGAGATAACAAGCTATTTGTTTTTTTATTGTAGAATTGCTTGGCTAGCTTGGAACCTTTGTTATTCTTGGCTAGGGTTGAACTCGGTTAACCATCATGCTTCTGCCTCACATTTCTTGCAGTTTAATTTGTCTGGTGCTCCTACATCTGTTAATTTAGTTTTGAGAACTATCTGGATTGTGTTGGTTAGTGAGATTTGGAGACATCGGAATAGGCACATCTTTAAGGGAGAATTGATTGATTATTCAGAAATATTCTCCATGACTCATTTGAAGGTCGGGTCTTGGGTAACCTCCAAAATTCCTTCGGCTTGTTTTTCCTTTTCAGATTGGTGTTTTGATCCTCTGGTATGTATGTTTTCGATTAAAAACAAGTGAGTTGCTTTAAGTTGGTCAGGTGTTTGATTTGCTGTTTGTGAAGGGGCGTTGTTTTTGTTTGTAGAGTTGAGTGGTAGGCTTAAAATGTATAAGGGTTAGACCACCCTACACATATTTTTTTTTGTTGATAAAAAGAAACGTGTCTTAAACCTTGAATAGAAATGCAGTGAAGATGACTTAGTTGTATAGTGGCTAGTGCATTAGATGGGAAATTTATGTTTATAAATTGGGGGTTACTTAAAAGGTTATATCATATTTATGTACTTTATGCATTCATATCATAATACTTCTTTTACTCTTCTTTTATAATATGGGTCTTATTTGTAGAGAGAGAAAAAAACCTTGAACAGAATATTATCGTTTTAATTTCTCTCGTATGTGTGACTAATTTTTATTTATTTTTTTATATGTTCAGTGTAATTGGTGCTATGCTTATTGTGTGTGGCTTGTACATGGTGTTGTGGGGTAAAAGCAAAGAAATGAAACCACCAACTGATTTGGAGAGAGAATTAAGAACGACTGAGGTTGTTGTCATGTCTGCGAACGAGAAGAGTGACCATGTTAGCAGTAACGTGGTGAATAGCAAGAGCAACATTGTAACAAAGACTCATAAAGGAATCTTTGGAAATGGTGACCATGAAATATTGAAAACAATAGTGGAAAGGAATTGATGTAGGCATGCATGGCACATCACCTCCCTTTTCTTCTTGTTTTAGGTAAGCAAGCAGCTCCTGCCTCCATTACCCTAATCGTGGAGTTCACACTTTTAGAAGAATCTTCCCATTACCTGAATGTGTTAAAGTAAAGAGAGTTGTCTAGTTTATTCTCTTAATGCTTTAATGTACTCTTGTTAGTAGTTGTAATTTATAGAAAAATATGGAAACAACGACATATTTGAATTTTGGTGTGATGGACGAATCTTTTCATGAATTATATTAAATATTTAACTACAATAATGCACTAAATTAAAGATCAAAATGGAGCTTCGGTCAGATAACAGACAATTTTAGAGTCAGTTAACACAACTCTAACTAGACACTACCATAACCATAAAGCTTAGAATTGGTCATGCAGACTCTACACAGACACAAACGAAAAACATTTATGTGGGCTAAATGAGTGCAAATAAAACAAAAAAATAAGAAATTTATCAGAGTTTGCAGGATTTACGAAGACAACCGAGGCTAGTTAGGATATAGCGGACACTACATGTGAAGAGGACAAGTTAGGACCCAGTCGACCCTAACTTTAAGGTGGACTAAGCTAAAACTTGACCAATGCTCCATTTTCCTTTAAGGTACTTTTAATTAATAAGGCTAAGCTAGGACTAGGTCGTCGCATGGAGGTAAGTGGTAGTTAGGGCTTAACCCTTGCTAATTAAGTGATATAGTTTCTCCATGCCCGTTATTCCCCATTTTCCCATTTTTGTGTTGAAATTCCTAGCTTGCTACTCTTGTTCTTCGTTTGTAGCACAAAACATTGTTACCTCCATTGCTCTTGGTGCGTCTATTGGTTGTTGCTTTCATTGGTTGGTGTTTGGATGTGTTCTTGCTCCCATTGGTTGGTCTCCATTTTTTCATCTATTTGTTCATTGATGTGTGTGTGGTGCTAAGGAGAGCTTGGAAGAGTTAGCTCTATTTGTATTGGTGGAATCCAATCTTGCAAGGGTGATTGTGGGGTGTGTTGGGTTGGGCTCACTTCCTATGTGGAGGCCCAGTCTAATATTAATCACCTTTAGAGTTTTTTCTTGAACAGAGTGAGACCTGTCAGTAGAGACCGAGAGAGAAAAGGAAAGGAGAAAGAGTGAAGAGAGAAAGTTTCGTCTAGCAACTTCCGACCGCCGTCAATGTTTCGTTTACTGTTGGATCGAGCGGATATTTTGTCATCAGGTTCACAACTTGTGGTAATTCAATCTAACCGTTCGGATCTTTGCGAAGTTGTTTGATAAGTGAGAAATTTGTCTCACACTAAAGCAGCATTTTCAGCATTCTTTTGAGGACGAATATTTTCGGATCACTGCTGTTGCTTTGTCCACCGTTGGATCGGGCTGAATTTTGTTAACAGTTTCATAACTCGTGGTGCTTTAATTTTACCGTTCGGATTGTTGAAAAGTTGTCGGAACAGTGACTTATAGGTTGCACACACTAGCTGCAGTTTGGTGAATTTTCTGGTTTATTGTTCTCTATTTCATCTCTCTTGTCTTGCTATTTGGCTGATTATTGAGCACGAATTGTGTTGTGATTTAAGACTCTCTTGTATCCTAATTTTGATCATAGTAAAACTTGATTAACTGACTTGTGCCCGTGGTTTTTTTTTCACATTGGAAAGGTTTTCCACGTTAAAAATTTTGTGTTTTCCTTCAATATGTTTTTGCTGCTACCATTATTTGTTATTGCTCCTCACAGATTCCTGCAAGTTGAGGAAATTATTATTCGCTGCTTATTGCTCTTGTTGGATTATTATTTTATTGTGTTTAATTTCCATCAGGAGGAGTTTTGGGTAGTTTGGAGCTGAGCCTCGGGTGTGTTCTTGATTCCCTTATTTTGTTTTTGTTTTTTGTTTTGGTTCCCTTAGTGTGTTTTTGTTTTTTGTTTGGTTCGTTTAAGTTACTTGGTTGGGCTTAAGTTGATTCTTGATTGTAGAGTTCGTATTGCATTTTTATAGTTATTTACTTTTTATTGATCTAATTCAGAAGCTGTAGGAGGATTCGTGGGGTAAAAGCCGGTTTTAATAGTCCCTAAAATATTAGTTTTAAGAGTTGATGATTGAATTGTCTAGTTGTGTTTATTAATAATTTGTTCTTGACAAGTAAATTGTAGTCAACAAATTATTAGTCACAAGTGGACCACCTGCCAAAAGAAATAGCCAAACGTTTTATATTACTAATTGAGATTCTAAAATGATTTAATAACTCAATGTGTAATTTACGAAATTGAGTAGCAACATGTTTTGATCATTAAAATTCTAGTTTGGATATACTTTTTCAAAGTACTAAGAGGAGGACATCCAGACACCTCGTTCTACTCACAGGTTCATACCATCATTAATTATAATGAGGTCAAACTAATATGTTACCTATTGTCTAATTTAAATTCAATTATATTAGTCTTTGTATGTTCTCATACTCCAATTAGCATGATCATAAAAAAAAATATAAAAAAAAAAGTTAATTAAAAACGTCAAACACATGGAAAAGTAGTCTTTATCCTTTAAAATTATGTAAACCTTAATTTTCCATTACGAATGGAAGTAAATAGGGTCAAGATTATTCTTGTCAAGTTCAAATAAAAAATTCCAAAAATATTTTCTTTATTATCACATGCTTTTGTTTCTATTTTTAGGAAAAATATTCTAAAAGAAATATTTGTTTTGCATATTTAATTAAAAATATCCTTTTAGGAAAGACGTTATATGGTACTAACACCTTGCTTCCACGTAACCAACTTCCAAATCTGGTTCATAGACCTTTCTTTCGATTTTTTTATAATTTTTCATAATAAACTATGATGGTGACTCCTCTGTTTTTCAACGTTTGTTATCATTGTCCCGTTGTGATCCCAATTGCGACAACGTGCATGTGAAAGATGTCACAGACGGTGAACAAGATGACTTATATGGCGTATTTATGAATTGCAATATTTGGGAAGCTCTAAGAAGATTCACCTTTTCCATTGTGAATGATTTGATCTAAAATTTAGATGATCCATGATGTTACTTTTTTGGCAAGAAAAATAATTAGGAGTAGGGATAGAGATGACTCTGCAATCAGACGTGGCCATGTACAACGTGAAGTTTTTACATCTATGCATGGCCATTTGGTCATAGAACTTGGCAACATCCCCTATTCTAATGTGCCACCAGGATCTACTGCTTTTGTTGATGGTTAGCAAAGTCTTCCATATTCCTTAACCCCATCATCCTGCAACCCCTTATCCTGCACCCCCTCTTCCTTTACCCTTTCTTCCTAAAGTGACCAACTCCCATTTGATTGATCATCTTTGTTATTTATCGCTTCAGTTCCTCGTATCCTTGTTGGGGAACATGTTGTACAACATCCTACCTTTAGTCACTCCCCATCCAAGTTATCACCCCATCACAGAGTTATGTCATCACCTCATGCCAGCACAACTCATCTACTACATCTCGCAATAGGTCCACCAATGCAATCTTAATCTTCTCCAACAATCCATCACTTTTGGGGTTTAGCACTACAACCCACTGTTGTTCCCTCTCTCTACACTATTTCTACCTTTCTCCTAGTCCACACTAGCCCTACTCCCCACACTATTTTCTACCCCAACTGAGCCCATCCATGATACCTTAGTCCATTCCATTGTTGTCAATACAGACCATGATCTTCCTGATGAGGAAGTACAACGTGATGCTAATGGGAGGGTCATCATTCGACCAATGGGTAAAGGGTAAGCAAAATTTCTCATTCATATTTCATTTCATGCTTAAAAATTAAATGCTTAAAATATTCATTTATATGGTGTGTAGATGAACACCTAATCATCATGCTATTGAGGCCATTAGTCATTGATCACTAATTTACGACAAGTGCACCGTATTGTCAAAAGTAATAAATTTTCCCTAAGAACGGATATCAAATTCACAAGGAACATTCGAATAATCAAGTAAAAGATTCACTAAATAGAGAACAAAGTAATAAAGTTTGTTGGGAGTTTGTTATGATCGCAAAAGAAAGTAAGTCAAGGAGTTTGTTGGTTCAATTGGGAAAATTGGAATTGAGGTTCATCCTTCTTACCCCGTTGTATTTTGAATACCATGGTAATATTCTATCCTTTGATTGATATTGATAGTCGTATAAAAATCATTTATATCGATTCATCGCATATAAAATTATTAAGAGAGTCTCCTAAATATCGATTTCTCGCATACTTATAAAAAAACTTCTTATCATTACAATTAGTCGTTGACAGCAATTAACATTTCAAATATATTCCTGGAATTCAAATATGTTAAGCATGATCATTTGGGTCAGAGACTTATACGTACTTTCCAATCAAATCTAAGGATCTAGATCATAGAAACAAACATTACGAATAAAATGACAATACCAATCATCAATCAAGAAAAAAATGTTATATTTAAATATCACCCAATACATAAGAGTTTGAATAGATTAATTCCAATCTCAAATGGTAGAATTAGCCACTCATGTTGGCTATTACAAGCAAGGAGAGCAAGAAAATAAGATCCAAGATGTTTCTCCTTGACGGTTGCCTCCTCTAGGGTTTAAACATCTTTTATTCTCCCAATTGGATTCCAATCCACTCAATGATCCTCAGGGTTGTGCCTTAAGCCTCATATTTAACCTAGTTGGACTTAGGCTAAGTGACTTCTCGCTTGGGTGTTCTTGGGCTTGCCTGGACGAGTTACACAAAAAAGTCCCAACGTCAGTGGAGTGATCTCGCCTGGGCGAAATTAGGCTTATTAGGGCGAGATTCTTTGGGAGCATCTGGCTTGGGCAAGTTTGGGTGAGTGCTGGTGCGTTCCAGCTTTCCCTTTTTAGCTTTGTGTATTCTGCATTTCCCCTTTCATCTCCATTCTTCCCTAGAACCCTGAAATTAATACAAATTTGGGAATAAATCGTTCTTATTCAAATTAAAATCACAAAATATGTAAAAAGGTATAAATTTATAAATTAGGGATTATTTTATGTTTATTTTATCAATTAATATTCATAAGTGTCTATATTTTAATATGAAATATTACTGAAATTTTTCACTTATGAGTCATGCAATTATGTCACAATTGAAAGGCCTCTACCACCATTGTGAAACCATGAGTGAGGAGACCCAACTTAGATGGTGGATCAAATTTAATGTGAGTTTTTTTATTATTAATTACAATGAATTATAATTTATTCAAGCTTTAATATAATCATATTAATTTAATTGTTCCTCGTTTGTGCAGACTAGAGTGACTTGGGTCCCTCATGATGAGTGATAAATTAGAAAGGTGTACGAGTCAAAAGTTAGAAAACGCCTCTATTACGTGCTTAGTAAAGCTCGGGCGGCTTTAGACTCACTTGGATAAGAGAAGAAACATACATACTTGGATAGGAGAAGAAACATACCTACTTGGATAGGAGAAGAAGCACGGGGTGAACTTTGAACTATTGGGATACCTAAAAGTTAAAATACAAATCATCCCAAAACAAAATTAATCGGTCTTCATCATGGGACAGAGCATTGCACTCAAGTGGCGGAAAATCAAACTTCAATATTTCATTAGACCTTATAAGTATTACTCTTTACTTATGTGTAGGAAATTACATGTAATCCAATTAAAATGTGAAAGACAACAAATTCTTTATAATTGTACAACCTTTCTTAGGAATCTAAATATGGACGACTTGTTGAACTAGATGAATTATTCCTTGCCACTCATACCAACAAGAAGGGTGATTGGGTAAATGGTCATTCCCGGGAATAGTAGAGGTAGAGTTTATGACACTACGGATTTGGCTGCTAATTTTCACCATGGTGTCTCATCCCTCACTCAACCCTCTGTATTAACTTCTATCATTGATTGTAATGTTCTTAGATGAAAAATCCTAGAAGTAACTGGAAGAGAAAACTAGGCTAATGAAATGACTACACAGTTAGAGGACATAATGATGTTGATGCAACAACAATTAGTTATGATGGTGTTACGACATGTTGGTGACATTTCAACAGGTACCCATCAAGTCCACCTCCAATATGTTGAAGATTATGATAATCACCTATTTCCTTGATGAACACTTACAATGTAAGTTAAATTACTTGCTCATTGTTTTCCTCTACTAAGTGTTTCAATGAACATGTTCAGTAGAACTTTGTGTTCTATATTTTTATTTCCTTCAATTCATCTGTATTCTCAAATTTTTATTAATTTTAACTGTTGTTATTCTTTTTCATAGGTACTTCCCTTTGTCCTTTCCAAAAAAAAAATGGATATCTAATTGAACTTTCAATTCTTATTTAGATTAGGAATTATATTTCATTCATATGTGTTATCATTGAAAAAGAAGTAAATGAACTTCAAAATTTTAATACTACCAATTGCATTTAGATTAATCACATTGTTCTTAAAAGATTGAGAATTCACTTATACCTTTATAAGGCCAATTAAGTTCTCCTAACTTTTATTATTTGCATTGCACTTTGAAATTGTATAATAAGGCAAATAGTTCTAAAGTTCTGGTATTCTATAAAAACTATAACTTTTTTTTAACTCGTAGAATGTGTGGGCTAGACTGACGCTAGGGTCAACAATACCCCTAACTTAGCAAGGGCTTAATGAGTGTCTAGCTCACTCTAAGCTCTTTTTTCTCATTGTGTAGTGTCGACGGTTGAGGATAAGTGAAAAGTCTACTCAACTTTCATTAAGAAGTGTTTGATGAAGATAACTTGTTTGAAGGTTTATGAAAAAGATAATTCATAGTCTTAGTTAGGTTAGAGTTGTTTAAATAGCCTTTTTCACTCTGAATCTTCCTTATATATCACAGGCATAGTGATGAGCTTAAGCACAAGGGTCTCTTAATAAGTTTTTTAAAATCTATTTCATTGTTTTCAAAACATCGTTTTACTGCACAATTTAATCTTTTGTTTGACAAAACAATTGATTATTTGGTATTGCTTCAGAAACGGTTACCTTTTTCAAAAATCAGTTTTGACTCTAAATCCGGTTGTGTTCACATTTTCAGTTATCAACAAATCAGAAAGTGGTTATGTTTCCACCAATAGTATTTTCAAAAAACAATTTGTTCTTTTGAACTTTAATCTGTTATTTTTGTCAATCTGTTCTTTCCTGTCAGGTTTCTTAAATAGTTTTCTTTGCGAAAATTTTCTAAGTCCAATTCACCTCCTTCTTGAAGTTAACACTAAAAAACCCAACCCTCTCTAAACAAAAAAAAAAAATACTATTAAAATGTTTAACTTAGAAAGTTCTTGACCCACACTATTAGGTTCAACTTAGCGAGAGCTCAACCTCTATAGCGAGAACTCAGCTCTCAGTAGTAGCTTCTACTTAATGAGAACTCAACTACTCTATTAGCATTTCTCTTAACAAGAACTCAACCCACTGTATTAGGTACATGCTAACCCAGAAAAATTATCTTCAAAATATACATCATTCGTTTTTAAACTCATCCAAAGCCAACACAAATATGCATTTAGAATCGATTTTTTCTCCTTTAAAATGGTTAGTGACTCACTTTATTAAGAAGTTTCTTGTAGCGTTTGTAAACAATTTACAATCGTACATTTGTTTTAAATTGCAATAAAATAAATAAATGATCCTACTAAAAGATAAAATTTGTTGCTGGTCTAATAATTATTATTTATGACACAAAATCCTGCCACTTTGTATCATTTGGAAAAAATATTTTGAGATCTTTTTCTTACCCCATCACTTAGTATCCAATTCTTGGCTAAGAAATTCATATCCACCGAAATATGAAATGTTATACAAGTATCTTTTCAAAATTCCCATTATTTTGTTTCAGAGTCCTTAATGGCTGTAATTTTTTAATATTGAAGTTTATGTGATGGAGATACGCCTAGTTATATTGTAGAGCTTTTAATGACTGTATTATGTTTGGTTATTTCAAATTCATGTGATAGTGAAAAATGGAAAGTTGCAATCTATTTTCTGGCATGGCAAAACTTCATGCAAAATTTCTAAACTAAAGTTAAGCAGAAGGGCAGAGTGCCCTCTGTTTTAGGTAGTTTTGTCTATTTTTCTTTCTGTATATGCAGCACAGTGACAAGGATCTATATGAAATAACCTTCTTTTATAAAAAGGTTAGAGTATCTCAAATACTCTATCATTTATATATTCTTTTTGCATATTAAAAAAAATCAGTGAGTTAATTCAAACTCTAATGTGAAGTGCTTTTAAACATTATATTTGTCGAAAACCTGATGGCAAAGGACAACTTTATGTTTCAGTTCTATGATAATAAAGTGTACAGTGACTTAGAAATACACACATATAGTATGGTCAGTATACATCACGAGAAACGAAAGGCTTTAAGTTCAAACTTTTCCGAAACCATGTCTTCTGCTAACTGGTAATTTTCAGTGTCGTGTGATTGTGTTCATTTTCCATGAATAGTCAAGAAACTTTGGCAACTATGTTACTTTTGCAATTGGCATTGGAATGGTAATGCAGTCACTATTCTCACTATTTTTTGTCGTGGACATGACAACTACTTCGGGTGCTTCATGTTTCTGGGTGATTTCTGACGAGACTGTCATATTCACCTTTTTCACTTCTTTGCTTTTACCCCACAGAAACATGTACAAGCCACACACAATTAGCACGCCTCCAATCACACTAACATATGCACAGAAAATTCACGTCATTACTAAACTTTTAAAGCAAAACATTTTAAGAATAATACAACCATGGATGAACTAATGAAGGGATAAACAAGGTTTTCACGAGAAGAGAGTCATTATGACATAGAATTTACTTTGTGATACATAACAAATTTAAGTGATCAAGAGCTTGACTCATACCTTCCTACATATAAGTTTTCACCTAACATCAAGCAATCAGCCACAGCCACAAGCACAAGCATAAGAGGGTTGAAAACAGATACAAACAATGGACCTCGCATCTTTACACACCATGCAATGGCAATAACCACTAATCCAGATGCCACGATTCCCTACAAAACATTTTCATTTCAAAATTAGTAATTATTCTGTTAACCTATTCATTATCCAAATCTAGACCCAATTATATTATGAATTTATAGCATAAGATATTACCGTATAAACCACAGTTAGAATCCTAATACTCGAACCCAACTTCCACTGGTTCCAGTCCTTCTCAACATAAAGGGCAAAGGCTGTGGCTTGTATTGCACCCATTAAGGACATCAACGCAGTACTTGAGTGATGACTTGGGTATTCTTTATTTATCTTAGACTGTTCCATAGAGTGATAATGACTAAATATGAAATCAAACTCCACGATACTCAAATATGTATGTAAAAATAGGAAGAGCATGTACCTGAATGATGAGCCATAATGCAAAACTGAAGCAGCTTCCAAAACCACACAAAGCACCCAGAAATTTATGACTAGAGTCAGTATGCAAAGTTACTACCTGGTTATTTTTATGCAAAAGATCTGTGTGAAAACTCTTAACATTCAGTTCTTGCCCTTTGAAAAATGTCAGTAACATTGACCCTCCAATTCCTATTATCGTCCCCACCACCTTGGCCTTCCCTGCTGTGGTTCTCATATTCAACTTTTCCAAGCTACCAAAATTCAAAAAAATAATCCAACCAACCATGCTCAGTAATATTAATTTGATATTAAATTAAACTACTTACTTAGTATTTATAATGATGGTGGTTTTCGTTTTATAGAAACATATTTCTATTCAATCCATGGTGTGTGTATGTATGGTATTTCATTGCAAACAGTGGCATATATATGGTTATATTAGTATATATAGGTCTAAACAAATATATAAATTAACTTTTAATTTCTATCATGTGGTGGTGTGTCTGAAATTGACATTCGACAAGTTTGTATACAAGTTATAGATGTGCGTCCTCCACTGCAACTAAAAAGCAATGGTTAATCAACTAGTAGAAGTCACGTAACAACTTTTTAGTTAGTGAACCAGATTTAAGTCACTAAACCCATCATGGATGCTGATTGCAATTTTTGCAATGATGGCCATAGCATGTATATATTCTATCCACTCTCTCTTTCCCTAAATATATGGTCTATAAATCGTCCTATTAGCGATAACACATTTAAATAAACATAAAAAAAAGCATAATGGTTATAACTGGTGACTACGTACCCGCAAGAGATAGCCAAAATAAAAGTGACTGCAGGAACAAGATTATATATTGCTGTAGCGAATGTTGGCGACACCAAATCCAAGGCCTCCAGAAATAGGTTATGTAATAAACTTGCACTGTATATATGGTTTCACAATGACAAACATACATATGAATATGGATATTCTGTTTAGTACTATACAATTTAGCAATGTACATGCATGTTAAGGCAAAGGGGTGAAGACAGAAAGCTTAAATGAACCATATGTAGATACATAAACATACCCAAATAGGCCACTAAAAAATGACATGAAAAGCACCCTCGATGTCAGTTTTGGTCTGCTCTTTCTGTTTAAAAAGAAAGAAAATGGAATCATGTTCATCTTGTATAGTTATCAATTGAAGTGGTGTAAGTGCTCAAAATGAACAAAAGAAGTATGAGGGAGTGAGAATGAACCTTTCGAAAATGAAAGCAAGAGAAAAAGTGAAAACTACTGCGAAAATAAGACGGTAGGCAGTGACTACCCTAATGCTCATTCCATCATTTATGGCGAGCTTATAGAGCACATTCACAGAAGAATATGTGATTTGAACCAGTACCATCAGCAGTACAGGCTTGAAGTCTTGCACTAGTTTCCATACGTTATTCATCTTTACACAAACTATAAATCAAGTTTGTTTGAGATTGAAGAAGAACATAGAGAAAAATGTGTTCTAGTCTTAACCCGAGTAGTGCATTTATATATATGTATGTAGACAATCAGCAACACTTGTATTGATCTGAATAGTCAAACTACTTCACCAATAGTATGACCAGTCACATAATAAAAGAAATCATGCTTAAATTAAGTTGCATTTTTTTAGATAGTTTATATATTGTACCATTAGGGTCAATATATGATAAGATAAATGTAAATTAATATAAGTTATATAATAAAAACAAAGTAGGTAATACAAATGTTTGATTGTGATATGCATATTTTAAATTTGATCTGACTTTACTTTAGAAGGATTCAGACCTTATTAATACACAATCAAGAAAAGAAACAAAATGCATTATTATTATAGTATTTAATACATCAGTATACTAAGTATTCACTTAAACATCCAACATCGGATAATTTTTTATAAATATATTCTAAATCCAAATCAAAAATCAAAAACAAGAATGTAAGTTAAAGGTGGAAGAATCGTGATCGACTAAGAGGAATTAGTATCTCAACTCGTATATAAATACCTATCAAATTACACAATAAAAAGACATTAGGAAAAAATTTAATTACTAAATACAAATTTAAAGGTAACAAATATATTTTCTATTATTAAACTATTAATATAATAAATTTTTGAAACTAATATTTTATTATTTTCTTGGTATTGCCAACATTTAGAAAGTGCACTTTCTTTAGTGGAGGCTAATGATAAATACAAAATGAGCCCTTCAATTAAAAATAATAGAAAAGGTTACAATCAAAATTTTATTTTATTTGACTGTTTGACATGTCAAATTTTAAACTTAACATTACAGTTAATTATTCTAATATTTATTTTCTTTAAGTTATTGGCACCCATTAATTTAATAAACAATATAATACTGTTTACTGGGAATAAAAATTGTTAAGTAGTAGAAACTAAATACATATCAGACAACCAGAAACTAAGGAAAACATGATATTTTATTAATATTTAAGAAACAAAATTAATTAAAAAAAAAAACGTGTTAGACAGTCAAGCGAGGGACCATGCATTCTTTTTAAATGAAAATAACAGTTAAGAATTTGTAAACATGTGAAATTGAGAAAAATAATTTGTAAATAGAATTTAATATGAAACTATATATCTTTTAGCTATTTTGCAGATAATTTAATATACTTTTGTGCTTTCAAATTTAATATAGGCTTACTTTTAAAAAAAAAATACTTTTAATCCATATGTAACTTGAAAAAAAGTATGTTTTATTTTTGTTTAGTCCAGACGTTTTCGGCCTAAAATAAAAAAAAATAAAAAACTGAATACTTTAAAAAAATGTGATAAAAAAACGGTAAAAATGCAAATTCAAAATAGATTCTAATATAAATAATTTATATATTAAAACAAAAGTTTATTTCAAAATTGAAAACTAAGGAAAACATTTAAATTGGAAGTAAAAAACATATTTTGAAGTCTATATTAACTTACACTTAATGATTTCAAAGTAAATTAGTTTTTAACAGAATAATTTTGAATTAAAATTAATTTTTAGTAAGACTTTATATTTATAAAATGATTCATATTAATATTCAGAAAAATATTCTATATGAAAACAAATATTCTAAATATAATTATATGAGAGTAACCCTTGCTTTAAGACTTGACCTAAACCTAAGGCGGCGCTAATTTTAGCCGTTAATCGTGCCCGATACCTTTTCTCTTTAATCAGGATGGAACATCAATCGTAGAAAAAAAGAGAAAAAGAAAAAGAAAAAAGGAAATCAGTAGGAGCATTGTAGAATAACTTGTTTGGTATCAATTATTAACTTTTTTAGTATCTTTTTGGTTTAGAGTAGGAAGACAATTTTGTAGTTAATAAAGGCACCCAATATTTTTTTTTTCTCTAAATACTTAGCTCAACTACTTATTCAAAATTCAAGATTATTGACAAAAATATGAGTATATATTAGGATGAACTTCTTCATAAATATTTTTAAAAAATAAAATAAAATCAGTTCATGTATAATCTAATTTATAAAAACTTTTTCATATTAGCACTTAATTTTTAATATGTGACAAGTAAATAGTCATTTAAAGTTTTTTTATTAATAATTAAAATTAATAAATGTGAAACACGGTGTTTCAATTCTTTTTTTTTATCAACAAAGAGATTACTATAATCCTTATACAAAGCAGAAATATAAATCACCCAAAAAACCACATCAAATAAAAAAAAATCCGATTATAACTCAGATAATTTTACTTTTGTTTTCTTTTATATAAAAGTGATGTTTATGTGAATAAATGTTTAACACATATAAATATTTAAAATGTATAAATAGTTATAAAAGATAGTGCATATTTAAATAATTTTATATTTAAGTGTAACTTATATCATTTTAATTTATATAAATGTGCTTTAAGAAACTATTATCTTCAGAAATATATGTATAAGTTACAAGTATTTAAAAACCAAATTTTAAATATTAGAAAGAAAAAAAACCAGGTAATTGAGACAAATTGGTTTCGTTCTTAATTATTAGGTTCAAAAGGGATTTCATATCTACAAAAAAAAATATTTATTTAGACATGAAGGGGTTAGCGATGAAAATGGATAGGTATATTTCATTTGGTCCTAAATTAATTTTCAAAAATGATCTAAATATCATCTATTCCCACATAGTATAATCAAAATTAGAAAGAGAAAAGTCAAATTCTACCCACATGCAGTGTCGTGAGGATATATGGCTAGCTATGAAGCATCGTGAGTGATATTAGTGAACAGATTCAGTGAATCAAAATTGCAAACAGAAAAATCAAAATCATCCCAACTAAAAATAAAAGAAAAGTGCAAGAAAAAAAGAGATTTGAGAAAAGGGCCACAACTAAAATGAAGAAACCACTGCCACAAGTATTTTACTTTTAGATTGATTAGCTGAACTCGTGTAGATTAATTTTTACATCAGATACAGAAATTAAAATGTTTTGAACTAAAAACATAAAATAAAACCAATTTTAAAAATAAAAAATAATTAGTTGTTATAATGATTAAATTAGAGAGTATAAAAAATTTTGTTTCTAAATTAGTTTATATTATTGTTAAATAATTTCTAAATTGGTATCTAATTAGCAATCAAGGTTTTTCTACCAAATTTAGAATCTAAATAATTGGTAGTTAAAACCTTAGTAGCTAATTAAATATTAATTTAAAAACTATTTAACAATAATAAAAATTAATTTAGAAACTATTTTTTTTAATTTCTAAAATATTTTTTAATTTAATCACTATAGCAACTAATTAATTTTTGTTTTTAAAATTAATTTTTATTTCATGATTTTTTTTATAGTGTAAATTATAAAACAACTATAAATCAATTTTTACATCATGAATAGAAATTAATTTTTACTTGGATTAAAACTTCAATCATGACAAAAGGTAATTGGTTAAAGCCATAACCATATGTTTGAGACATTCTAGAAGAGTGAGTAAGTGGCTGAGAGTGAAAGGGTAGAAATGGGTGTTTTGGTGATGCAAGCTATGTGATGCAGTCTCAGACAAAACTTTTGGGCTATGAATTTCTCTTCTGCATCTTATCTTATCATTAACTCTCCAAAAGGTGATTTACAAAGCTTTAGTTGCTCCTGATCAGTTTGTTGCATTTCAATTCGCTTTTCTCATAACAAAACATCTTAGTGTCATATCACCCCACATGTAAAAATATTATAAGATTCAATTTCATATAACAAAGCATCATTACTTTATTTTATTCTTGATAAAAATAAATAAAGCATCATTACTTTAATCTTAAGCGAATAGCATTTTTAGTTCATTGTCATCTTTATATGGTTATATATATAATTTACATATTAAGAGCTTGTGATTGATTTGCTTCTTCTTTTTTATGAGAAATAATAAATAGAATAAAAAAAATATTTTATGAATGTTTCAACTCTTATAAAAAAAATTAGTATATTGGATACTATTTTTCTAACCCCTAGCATACTAACCCAAAACACAAAATTGATGAAGGTCACAACCCCTCTGCCATCATCCCGTAAGCTACTACAAGCAAGGTTAAAACACATAAAATTATACAAAGTCTAGCTATTTTATTGGATTATGGTATTCATGACCCACACCAACCTTTCTTGTGTGTGTTTAAACTTCTGTGACAGGTGGCAGCGTTTCTATGATTATGACATGCATTAGATGATGCGGTGGAAAGATAGAGAAGAAAGAAGAAACATTGTATTTTTCATATTATGAAGGGAGAAAGGTGTTAAAATTTATGGTCTTAAATAAGAGGGGAGTGAATTGTTTATAAACGATTTTCGTAAACTTTGAAGGTATAATGAAATCCAATGATGAATCACAGAGAAAGAAATCAAGGAAGTCAAAGAACAAAACTGATTAAGGTGATTTCCAGAAAATCAACTGGTTGTTTTTGCAATTCAACCGGTTGTTTTTATCAGCAGTGAATAAAAACAACTTAAAACATATATTAAAGAGTTTAGGGAAAGAGATAAGCGCACAAACAGATTTATACTGGTTCACTCTTATCCCAAGATCTAGTTCCCAGAAACCACTGGGTATCCACTATGCAATAATCACAGATTACAAACACACAACCACCAAAGAAGTGATATTGACCTCCTCAAGAACACACACTTCCTTTGGCACACCACAATCACATCACAGATCAGAACACCCTCTAACTTTGTGAACACCAGTACTTATAGAATTACAAATAAAGAAAGAAATAGGATTGATCACATCTGGTACAAATCAAATCAAAGTACACAACAAGTCTTACTTCACTCTTAGAGAAATATCCAAAGTCTTAAGCAATCTTGGAAAAAACTTGATTTCACAAAATGATCTTGTAAAGTTAATGCTAGGAGCGTAAAATAGAACATTTATACTCTAATTAGCAGTTGAAAATATTTATTATAAAAGACAAATCAGTTTCAAATCATTTAAAGCAGATTTAACCAACTTAACAAAATTTTGTTAAGACAGTTAAAAAAACAATCGGTTGTTTTGTCGAGATAACCGATTGAATTGGTTTGACAACAAAGTCAACCAAATTCAAATCTACCGAAACCAGTTTCAAAAACCTTAAGTATGAAACAACCGATTGAAACGATAAAACAACTGGTTGTTTTTCTGCTTCTACATAAAACACTCTTTTCAAAAAGATTTGAATTAAACCAGCTTTGGATTCAAACTAAGAGTGAATTAAAAAATTCAAACTACCCCAGAACACACCCAACTAAGCTACAATCAACCTTCAAGCAATCCATGGAGATTTGGAGTTATCAAAACTCTTCTTCAACAAAAGGGATACAGTATATATAATATTTGTTAACTAAAAAACAGAGTAACAGAAAAAAAAAAAAAAAAAAAAAAAAAAAAAAAAAAAAAAAAAAAAAAAAAAAAAAACCCCCCAAAATTTAAAAAGTTAGAAGGAAGAAAAAAGAAAA
>Ga0123342_1001564_pt1 | contig 38527 bp, 14 predicted proteins | sample Turbeawhitnodule_FD_89960 | JGI IMG/M metagenome (GOLD analysis project Ga0123342, IMG submission 89960) | Root nodule microbial communities of legume samples collected from Mexico - Turtle bean Mexico white nodule | ecosystem: Host-associated > Plants > Roots > Nodule | place: Mexico: Nepantla...
AAAAAAAAGAAAGGAAGCAGAGAATGGAGAGTAGAGGGGAAGTGGGGGGGGGGGGGGGGTACCGATGCGTTTCTTAAGGGATCCAGGGGGGTACTCGAACTTGATCAGTTCAGCGATGTCGAACACCGCCCCTAGCTTGGAGAGGAACTCACAGGTTTCCCGATCGTGCGGGGTCAAGTCCTCAAGGTTCCTTGGCTTTTTCAGCTCTGGTTTCTCCACCCAGTAGAGTGGGAACCCATTTAACAGGGTGGGGTCGTGCACACTACAACAAACTTTAAAGAACTTCTTCCTGACGCCTTTGTAGGACTGCTGGAAGAGAGTTAGGAGAACTCTCCCCGCCACTCCATTGAAACTCAACCACAGTCTCTTGCCAGGATTCTTCGTCTTGAAGAAGTACAAGAAGACACACAATGCTTTTCATCAGCCTCGCCCTCCTTGTACGTTATTACGTCTTTGTTGGAGGTTATCTTGGAAGTTTCAGCCAGGAGTTCATCAGAAGCCCAGTGATAGAGGGTTTTGTAATCGATAGAAGGAGGAGGGTTCAGTGTGGTTTTGGTTCTGGCCATCTTGATAAGAAAGCTAAAGAGGAAGAGGAGAAAGGAAGAAAAATGAAGGTTTAGAAGAAGATGATGGTGTGACTCAATAAACTAGAAAAACAGAGACTTGAAAACAAAGAACAAAGAAAACGTAAAATGTAGAAAACATAAACAATCCCAGAACAGTTATAGCATGTTATGAGCATCAGAATCATAAAGCAAGGGTGATCATGAAGCAAAGGACGTACATTTGAATAAATTAGGGTTCGAAGGTAGAGGTTTTCGAAGAGGAAGAGAGAGCGTTTTGAGAACGAGAAATGTTTGGGAAATGATTAAGTGAAGTAATGAAACAGTGAAGAGAGCGTAGGGGTTTAAGGGTTTAAACGTATACGAGGAAGCGCAAGCGGTAACGAGTTTTAACCGTTGATCTTGCCACGTGTACGCTGATTGAAAAAGTATGGTGAGACGTCACTTTGGTGTACTGTTCACATCCTGTCACCCAGCGCCATGTAGGTCGTCGGGGGGCGATCACTTGGTCTTTCGTTGAAACAAGTTATAGCTCGAGACTTGGGGGGCTTCTGTACTGACCAATCCTCGGACATCGACGCCAGAGAAGACATCGGACATCGACGTCTGAAAGGAATGGTGGGCCACATAAGCTGGGTCCCCCAAGCAGTATAAGTTAACATGAGTTAACACCCAGATACTAAGGAAAGACCTAAGTCACGAGAGGATCGTGCATGAGGTATGTATGGTACATAAGGGTACAACACAAGCAAGTGTTCCTTGGAGGCGCTGAGGCCCATTAGGGTTAGGGTTTCCAAGGAAAAACTGCATGCATGGCACGTGAATACTTAGGGCACCCATAGAACAGATGGCCCCGCAACATTGGTGCATGAGTTGGTACCTTGGCAGTCATACTGTTAGTCGTTGCACTCCAGCAAAGGGAAGTCTTATGTGCCAGATTATGCTAAGAATGTGTAATAGCGGCACAAGGACGTTCTCCTAAGAACCCTAGATATGGGTAACAGAACAAAAGCAAACCCTAGCTACAACCTATATAAAGGGTGGTAAGAACCCTAACAAGGTACACTGTTTTTAAGACTGAAACTACTTTATACACTTATTGTTTCTTTGCCCTAGTACTGACTTGAGCGTCGGAGAGCAAACGGTCGCCAAGGTGCCATTTGTCTTTGCAGTTGAGAAGTTCTTCAATCCAAGGAAGTTTGATTCTCAGGCGGAGATAGGTGGGCCAGAGACTGTCGTCGAGTCAACCGGCGAGAACAATTACTAAAACTTTTTTTTGTATATTTTGGGATTAAAGTAGGAGAAGTTCTTTTCATTTTGTTTATCATTGCCATTCTTGATTATAGTAAAAAAAGTTGATCTATGATGACAGATTTTGGGTCAAGGGATCAATAAGTAGAGTTATGTACAAGACACAAACATAAAGATTGAGCTTCTACTAATCTTAGTGGGAAGACAATCTTTACATGATTCTCTATGAATCATAAATTGCATAAAATAAAAATAATTTGGGTTGCAATTGGACTAAGTGCATGATATTTAAACTTCTATTTGGGTTAAGCAAACTACGTGATATAAACCAAGTTAACAAGGAGATGACCAAGGATGCACAATACCATTCATACTATGAGAAGTCATCTCAACAATCAAGTGAAGAAATTACCAAGGATCTAGCAGACCTCACCAGAGGGAGAAATGGACACTGTACCGACCGGTCTTTGGGCGTAGTTGACTGCTAGTGGACGTGGGGCCACGTACACTGGGTCCCACGAGTGGCGAGGGCCAGCACCTTGCATACGGCACGCCTAGGGCGTCGAGGGGTGGTCAGCAGTACGCCCAGGATGTCTCACAGACAGTACGTCCCGGGCATCGAGGTGTGGTCAGGCATCAGTCATCAGGATATGTTGATGTGTCCTCAAACCTCGGCAAGTCAAACAGCGGAGTTGGGCTACAAGAGGTGGATCCCAGACCGCGCACCAGTTATCAGTTAGGGAGAAGCCTAGATCACGAGGGGTCCATGCGTGTGGTGTGGATGACGCGTTCAGGCATAACACAAGTAAAGAGCCACTGGAAGAGATACGACCTGTGAGGGTCACGTTCCAGGGTAAACTGCATGCATGGCACGTGAACAGCTAGGGCACTCCCAGGACGGATGGCCCCAAAAATTAGGTGCATAAGTGGGTAGCCAGGTGGTCATCCCGTCAGAGGTTGCACTCCAGAAAGGGAGTCTTACGCGTTAGATTGCCCTAAGAGTGGGTGATAGCGGCATTAAGCCACACCCTCAGGAACCCTAATTGCAGTTAGCGGAAATAGTGGAAACCCTAAAGTATAAAAGGGGTAGTATCAAATCTAATAAGGTACGCGATTCACACGCAACATTTTTTTACGCAAGTTGACACAGATTACACGGAGAGCTTTCTACAGCTACATTTGGTGTTTCCTAGCCCTATACTGACTTGAGCGTCGAAGTGCAAACGGCCTCTAGGGCGCCATTTTTCTTTGCATTTTCAGGTGTTTGATCAGAGAAAGGCACAACGAAGGCACAAATAATTGGGCGTTTGATCGTCGCAGACGCGCAAAGACAATCGAAGTTAACCGGCAGGAACAGACACAAACCAGAGCATCTTTTGTTCTTCCTGGTGGTCTTCTTAAGAATAAAACAAGTTGTAAATATGTTGGCCTCACTTTAAGAGTCCAAATAGCAAATATAGGCTAGAATAGATGCCTATAGCATTGTAGGGGGGTGTAGTTATCATTTTAGCTTATTTCTAACCCTTTAGGAAAGTTTTTTGACCTAGTTTCTAAAAGAACAAGCCTAAGGTGCGGTTTTGACTTAGTCAAACCCTAAAGGCAGCCCCCTCATACATTTACCACCCTACCCTTTCCCTTCTTGCCCACCAAGCACCCATTCCTATAAATAAGGTGCCTTACTCCATGTATTTGAGATGTTAATTTTGAATAGAAAAGCTACTCTGCACAAATTGTCTGAGAAGTTTGTGAGGTTTGAATCCTCTTGGCTAGGTCTTATCTTGAGTAGTGTGAGACTCTCAAGTGGCGGCCCTACACTCATCTTGGTGGCTACCGGCGTGAACCACTCTCACAACCACTCCATAAGTTACCTTTCTTCCACTATTTTCAATTCATTTCCATTTCATATATTTCTTTGTCTTAATTTCTTGCTCTTGGTATTGCTTTTGTTATATGTTTATGGTTCAACCATGACTACCATTAATGCTTACCTTATTGCCATTTCCATTCCACATTGCATCCCATCTATCACTTTATATTGATTTTTCATCTTTGCCTCTGTGAAGTGCACCTCCACACTTACTTAACCATTTGGTTAAGTTCGTGTCCAATGGGAATCTTCCTTAGGTTTCAACATAAATTGCTAAAATCTCAACTTTAAGTAAAGTGTCACCATAAAATGGAATCATCTAAAAATCAACTCACGTCACTATGGTATTTGAATTTGTAATTGAGTTAACAAGTTGTGAAATTATTCTTACACCTTATAAATTATGACTTGCACCCGATCTCCTTTTAAATTTCCAAATTTACACTTCATTTCAAAACTTTAAAAATATATTCTAGAAAAACAAAAGATTAAGAATACAGTTTTATGTTCCAGAAATGGATTTCCACTATAAAATTGGAAAATCAAAATCCCATTATGGGAAAGTAATTCCAGAATAAAAAATATATATATATTTTGGAAAAGAAATTTCTGGAAACAAAACCCATAAATGTATTCCAGAAAAGGGATTCTGAAAATCAAAAAAGTGTTCAAAAAAATCCAAATCTGGAAAGGTGTTATGGAAATGAAAATTCAGAATGAATTTTGATTCGCAACCCCTTTTATTCAAGTTTATTTTTTCATTTCACATAAAATTTGGGTGCATGTTCAAATTTGATCGGGTACAAAAAGTAATTGTCCAAGTAGTTTAGGGTTAAGGGTGTGCAAGTTGGGCCTATGTGTAAATGTAACCCAAATATAACCTAATAGGATACTTTTCTAGCACATATACTCTCACATGGAGAGAGCTCTCTAATTAGGCACTAAAATCAAATTTAGAACATGTTAAGTGAAACTTAGGGTAACTTAGCCTATAAAAGATGTAATCCAATAGGCTATAACTCATGTTATCACACACACACCACAATCCTTTTTATCTTTGTGTTCTTATTATTTGTTTCATTTTTCAAGTGGATTCTAACCCTTTTTCTTCATTAATAAGGTGGCATCCTACCCACATTGCAGATTTGAGGTCATATCTTTTTCAAGAGGGAGGACTTGATGGAGGACCATCCATATAAAGGCAACCACCACAAAAGAAGGTTCAAAGTCGAGACTTAAAGGAACAACAAATATTCAACTCTAAAACTTTGTACAAAAATATGTAAAAATTAGACTAGGGTTTTCCTTTCTCTTTGACCTTGTATTTTAGGTCACAACTTAGAATAAAATGAAAACCCTAAACATAGAAATCTAGAGGCATAAGGGACACCTTGTAGAAACCTTAATTTACATTGAAAGCTAGGGTTTGTAGAAGCTTGGGTGAAAAGGCTCAAACCCTAACCCTAGCTTGAGCTACGTTTACGATAGCTTCTTCAACATGCTACCTTCCCCCTTTCAAGCCTATAAATAAGAGGCTCTAGTCCTGTAAAATTCACACTTTGAATGTGAAAAGAAACTTTGCCAAATTTAAGTTCAATTACTTTCGCAAGGTCTTACTCTTACTCTTATTAGGTTTCATTAAGCCTAACCTAGGGTTCTTGAAAGAAAAAGCTCTTCTTCTCTTAGCTTTCGTGAGAAGCTACAGTTCTCGCCGGTTGACCTCGGACGGAATGAATGGGCGACCTCCTCTTCTGACTTGTCTCTGATTGGTGCTCCGAGATGCTGCTCCATTGGGACAAAGGGGGCTCTACCTGTTGTTCACACTTTGGTAATCAAGTCAGTGAGAGCATTCAAAATATCAAATCAGTTTTAGTCTCAAGTATTAAAAAAGGCGTATCTTTACTCGGGGTCTCATGCCCCTTTTATAGATATCCCTTCAACAGTTTTCACTATTGAGAACATAATCTCAACAGAAAGCATATAATCATAACAGAAAAACATTCTGCTTACGTGCACCTTTATTCTCGGGTGGTAACTACTTTATACCCAACAACTTTTATTTGTTTATAATAAACATATGTGTTATAACCAATCATAGTATCCCTATTTTAATTATCTTTTTCGAGCTGTCTACCAACATTTGGGCCGAGCTCATGACCCGCCTTTTGGGCCCATACTCGCCCAAAACCGAACTGACCATACCTAAACGCTTGGACCGAGGTCCGAGCACTTTTAGCCAATACACAAGCCCCCAGGCTCGAGCCGATTTTGGCTAAGCGAAGAGTTTTTCCAACGTTGGCAACTAACATGACGCTTCCACAAAGAGTAGGTGAGGCGCAATTACCGAAGCGTTTTCTGATGAGACATCTCACCACACTAAATTTGGAACGCCCACATGGCATGTGCATCAACAACGAGGGAGCACTGCCGCTTCATCTCCCTCTTTCAAATAATTAAAAACTCATACCTGTTCCAGTGTAACAAGAAGACGCAAAACAAAATCTAGAGGAGACAGGTTAGAAAGGGTACTTTCCACTCAAGTCAACCGACAAGAGCGTCAACCGACAAGAACACTGATATATAAATATTTTCTTTGTATTTGTTTATATATATATATTTAATTATAAAAATTATATTTTTACTTTTTTATAATTCATATTGTAGTTAATTAAATTTATAAACATATTCGTACTGTTAATTAATTTAAATATTTATGTTTTTTTATAAAATTTAATAATTAATATATAAGTAATATCTAAAATTTGTTATTTTAAAATGAATAATAAAATTTAATAAATAAATAAACCTATGCAGTTTAATTTCCGTGCACTGGTAAAAAACTAGTTCATTTAGAAGGAAAGACCTAGGCAAAGAAAAGGTGTTGTGATTATGCTGTGTGACCCTGCAATTGCAAGTTGGCAACGTTTTAAGGAGAATTGACAGTGCTAAAAGCAAAAGCAAATGGTGATGAAGATGAAGAGACTATTACTGCTGTTAAAACCCTTAACTGTATCTTCACCACCTTCCCACAGCCCCCCTCAGGTAACATTGCCTCTACCCCATCTTCCCTCTTCGTTTCATCACCCCTTTCTCATGTTTTTATAATTCCCGTGATGGTTTTGTTTTCTTCTTTGAGCATTCGTTTAGGAAACAACGGTTGAAAGGTTGGTTCCACACTTTCCCATATGCACGCATATTGTTTGGTGAAATGTTAATGTGGGATTTGTTTGTTTGTGCTTGGTTGGGAACTTGTATTCTAAAATGGGTAGATGGGAAATAAAAAAGGTCCAACATTTTTGGGTACATTCCTGCTACATTGCCATTTCCCTGCTGCCTACCTTCATTTTAACCTAGAAAGCTTTAGTTGAATGCTCAACGCTTCTTTATACGTCCTTGTTCGTGATGGTAAAAGATGGGGTAGTACTAGTAATTTAGTTTCTTACCAATGAATTAGAACCATAAAGAATTCTGTTTTTGTGTGTGTATTAGGTGAGAACGGGCTTTTTGTCAGAAGAGTTAATTTTGACCATTTAACAATACGATTCTTCTTATTGGGAGAAACTAGAACTACAAATGTAGAATATAAGATCATATTTGAAGAGTAAGGATTAAAGGAAAATTGCATGACTTTTTTATGTGATCATGTAACCAGTAGCTTTTAATCTTAACCATTCTTGTATGACTCTATGAATCAGATTTATAGTCCACCTTTCTTACAATAAGAAGAGTTCTTTCTTAGTACACCCTACCCTATATAATTAACAAAGGATAAGATACGAATAAGCTGATGTTTGTACTTTGGTTACTGTGGAAGTATCTGATAAATCAACCCTTGTATATATGATGCTATGGTACACAAATACGATACATGAATCGGATATGATGTGTGTCTGATATGACGATATGCTTATTTTGAAAATAACAGGATACAATGCGTGACAGATACGTAGTTAAAAATGTATAACAATTCTTAAAACATAATAAATATGTAGTTGCTTGTGAGGATCCAAATTAAGATCACATTTCTTAGACATTGTCAAAATAAATTATAAATTATTGTCTTCATAAAAGTATTAGTTCTTCAAAGATTGAGTACTTCATCGTTAAGTTTCAATAAAGTATCCTAGAGTATCGGATATACAGATACGTTGTATTGGTTGATACGTGAAACAAATTGCAGTATCAGTGCATCAGATGTGATGTCTTACATCCTTACATAATAAGGGGTGCTTCCAGGATTTTTGGCTTTTATTTTACATGGATGTTAGGCATATTAGAGCCGTTTGAAATTTGAATTCTGTCAGGAAAATTGCAGATCTTACAGTTCTTGGAGAATAGGCGTAAGGTACACCATGATGCAATTAACTTTTGTCAAGCTATTCTGCAAAAAAAGTCAGTTGAATGGAAAGCTGTACTGCGTAACAATTTGTCACCACCCATTAATGATGTGGATCTAGTTGTTACCGTTGGTGGTGATGGAACTCTTCTGCAGGCTAGCCATTCATTGGATGACAAAATTCCTGTTCTTGGAGTGAATTCTGACCCTACACTGATTGATGAGGTATATATACATATAGTTTGGGCTTTACTATTGATATATTAGCTTCTATGTTCATATGTTTCATTTGATCTTCTTTTGGATTATGCAAATAAATAACCAAACTGACCAGGTTATTTGGTCAAATTCCATTTGCAATAGGTGGAGCAGTTCAGCAGTGAATTTGATGCTACCAGAAGCACAGGCCATCTTTGTGCTGCCACTGTTGAAAACTTTGAACAAGTAAGCTTAGCTGTTCTTTCTCTACCTATATTGGAAAGATTATCAGTAATCATTTTCTTTCTTTGCTACTCCTTGTGGTATGGCAGCAAGCATGTGTAGAATGAAGTTTTATTATTCAGTAACTTGAAATGTTCAAATTTGATGACACTGTTGTCAATGTATAATAATGATGAACCAGTAATTACTCCAGTGAAACCAATTTAATCATTATACTGTGATGTGACTTATCAGTAATCATTTTCCTTCTTTGCTACTCCTTGAGGTGTGGCAGCAAGCATGTGTAGAATGAAGTTTTATTATTCAGTAACTTGAAATGTTCAAATTTGATGACACTGTTGTTAATGTATCATAATGATGAACCAGTAATTACTCCTGTGAAACCAATTTAATCATTATACTGTCATGTGACATGGAACAGAGATAGGATTGATTTGAGGTTCAGAATGTACCTCTAAACAATTGTGAGAAATCAGACTAGCTAACGTTGATGTCTGTCCAAAGTTCATTCCCTCCTTTATAAGTACGTTTTTGGCCACTCAACTCAACTCTGATGCAGGTTTCAATTTTATCACAAAACCTGCAATTTGATACGATTGTAGTTCGTAAGTTGATGAGCTGCAAGCCTGCAGCACAAGTGGCATTATCTTTTGAAAGGGAATCCAGTCATAGAATAAAAGTTCTTAAGTATCTTATTTTGTCTATCTTAAGCATAACAATTTGTTGTTCCCCATATTAAAGTTTTGGTATATGACCAATCTGGTCCCTGAATGTGTGACGCATTGCCAATTTAATCTTTGAAAAAATGAAAAAAATATGATTAATTCCACGCATGTGTAAATTATATTTTAGCTTTTAAGTTTTGTGAGATTATTTTGTCATTAAAATATAATTTTAAGAATCAATTTGATACTAATTATAGATTGTTTTGTCATTAAATTATAATATTCAAGGACCAATTTTCTATTTTTACACATATAGGGATCAATTTTATCTTTTTTTGTTCTTTCAAGAACTTAATTGTCAGCGTTTTACATTGAAGGATGAAATTGGTCATTTACCCTAAAGTTTTCTTGTTTATGATGTTACTCTATATTTTGTGATTTGTTCAAATTTTGGATAAATGTTCAGGTTCAAATGCTTATTTCCAGTGAAAAAAAAAATCATATTATTGTATGTATATGATATATGCAAATTAAGGGATTTTCTCCGGACATGAAATCTAAGCTGAACATTCTCCTGCTTGTATAGGCAATTGAAAGGTGAAAAAGTGGGACAAAGTGTAACAAATAGAAATTAGACAAAACCTGTGTTAAAATTAAGAATTAGAAAGGATTTTCATCTTTGAATTTTGTTGCTTTCAGTATAATATTTCTTCTAATCTAGTTTTTAAAATCTTTTTCAGGTATTAGATGGTATACTTGAAGGTCAATTTCTTCCTTCCGAATTAACAAGGACCATGATATCTGTTAACGCACTACACTTGTCAACTTATGCTCTCAATGATATCTTAGTTGCACACCCATGTCCTGCTTCGCTTTCTAGGTTCTCCTTCAGGTATGATCTATCCAGTGAGAAATTAAAACTCTTCAACTCATACATTTTCTTAATTTCATCTCAGAGCATTAATTCTCTGAAACGAAGCCAACTGAGCATATATTTTTGCAGAATCAAAGAGGGTGACAAGTCATGTTCCCCTCTCGTTAACTGCAGATCAAGTGGTCTACGAGTTTCAACAGCTGCTGGTTCAACTGCTGCAATGCATTCAGCTGGTGGATTTCCAATGCCAATTTTATCTCGGGATCTCCAGTACATGACAAGGGAGCCTATTTCATCTGGGGCAGCCTCAGATCTTATGCATGGATTGATCAAACATGACCAGACATTAGTTGCTACATGGACCTGTAGAAAAGGTGTGATATATATTGATGGTTCTCATATCAATCATGCCATCCAAGATGGAGATATCATTGAGATATCTTCCAGAGCACCAGTTCTGAAAGTTATCTTGCCTCATCATTTGTTATAGTTAGAGAAGATGACAACTAAATTTCTCGGCATATCCTCATCGGGAGAATAAGCAAATTTTGGCCACATGAGTTGACATCGTTCTTAAGGGTTGAGCTACAAATGCAATTCAGAATCTCATGCATTAATACGATGGCCATAAATTTGAAGCTGACTTGACTTTAGATTTAGGAGGTTAAAGTATCTTATGTACGCATCACTCATAAGCTCCAAGGGGAGTGTATATTTCATAATGGAAAGTCTTGTGGCTCATATATAGCCAGGGCATTTTGCTACTTAGTGCGTCTCAACTTTTATCTTTTATAGTGGATGAGAGACCTTTGTTACACCCTTCCCTTTTATTAAAGCTAAAACACAGGCCCATCTTGGAGATGCTATTGTATTTTTTTGCTGATAGCTGGCTGTAAAGAATGTTCTTGCAGTGGATATACACGACCAAGAATGCAACCAACCAGATTATGTGCTGCTACTGCCTAATGATTTGGTAATCTTACATAATACATACAGATTAACATTTTTTTATCCCTTTTGTAGGCTGATATAGGAATACATCAAAATCAAACCATATACATTATTGGAATTCTAGTGTCAATGCAATCTTTTACTCTTATTTTACAGATCGGATCTGGTTTCTGAAACATCATGTTCAATAAAGCGCCGCTTTGGAGCTTTAATGTAACGTCTCTTTAGTATAGGTTTAAATATGATTTTATTCTCTCAAAATATCTCAATTTTTAGCTTTTGGTTATATATCAAAATGGCTTGGTTTTAGTTTCTTGTTACACGTTTTTATTTACTGGTGGGAAAGTATAATCCTTTTGTTAGAATTTGAGTATTTGCTGGACAAATTTCTCTGAAGTTCGTTCACTAGAGAAAAATCGTTTTTCTATTCTGAAAACATGTGTCAAAAATTTAACGCTTGATTTTCGGTCAATTTATTCGACTAAATATAATAGTATTGTATTTTATGCATAATATAATCAATTAGGTTGATAAGTAATTGATTATTTGTTCTATTACTCTTCACCTTTGATTAACAAATTTTTTATAAAATGGCACAAAACCAAAATGGCACAAAACCCAAGCCCCAACCTTCTTAGTTATTCAAATTTTATGTTCTTTCTCCATTGCTTACTTAATTTGAGATTTTCTGAATCTCTCTTGCATCCTTCCCAACTACTCCATTATTAAGACCTAGACAATCTAATATAGTCTAAAAGCATTAGATTATTGTTAGTTAAAGTTTTGAAGATGACAAATATAATTAACTGTTTAACTGGTGAATTAATTATCATATATTAGTTAATACTATCTAACATCATAGTTTGTTTCTCAAATATATAATTTAAATATATGGATAGAATGTCACACATAAAACAATATCAGAATATTCAAAATTTTAGTTGTTAAAGGTTAAATAATTCATAAACAACAACGTTCAATACTTTCTATATGTAATCAGTCATACATGGTAAGAGTCTAATGATTTCAACAACTACTATAAACACTCTATAGAAAGAATTAATATAGAATCAATTCTGAGCACTCAATACTATTAAAAGGAAACAAATTGTGATATTTGTTATATTTATATATATATATATATATTAAAAAATAGACCTTAAGTCTAACTTAATTTTATAAAACTAACTTATAAGGTGAGGTTTGCACCTACTCATATATTAGGAAATGTCTTAATTTCTAGTCGATGTGAGATCTTCAATACACCCTTTCACTCCCAACCTGTCAACTCATGCATCAAACTATATATTATGGATGGTCCGATAGCGAGTAGCTTGATAAGTCCAACAAACTCTCGATAGGATAGGCTCTAAATGACTGTGATATCATATTAAGAAGTGAACTTTAAACTTAACGCAACCTTATAAAACCAGTTCATAAGGTGAGGTTTACATTCATTTGTATAGTCTTAAATATATTTATCTTTAATCAATGTGAGATCTCCAACAATATATGTTCTATTGTTTCTATCTTTATACAACTTATGTTTAGAAAAGAAACATGACATCTACAAGGAGACACAAAACAAAATGAAAAGCTAATTCAAGTAATTTGGCACAACAAATTTCAATGATTACATTATTATAAGAATAAAATGAAGAGAATGTTGTTTAAGTAATGATGATATTTGAAGAACAATTGCTAAATCACTCTCAAACAATTAAGTTTACCTTAAATTTTGCAATTTTTCAATTTTGTAATATAGAGTTCAATACAGTTCACATCTCTCGAAGATGTAAATCAATTTTGAATCCAATTTTAGCAAGCAATTAAAGAATGAGATGTTTCATACCTTGGAAGTGCACATAAATTAAAGCATAGAATAAGAAATATTTGAAAGCTTCACACTTTATGAAAATTAATTTGAACAAAAGAAACCAAGAGTGCAATCACACTTTATGAAAATCTCAATGAAAAATATATTTACAAGTGTGCATTACAAATTTCAAGGAAAAAATAATATGCACCGAATCTAGTTTAGTATTTGAAATTAATACTGTTACCGCATTTCTTGAGTCTTAAACTAGTTAGAAAAATATTAATTATCCATTTTCAACGTAAGAACAAAATGTAATTCCAAAACAAAAATTAAAAGAATTTAAATGAATGTAAAGAAAACAATGTAGAATGCAATTAAGAATTTTGTACGAGGAATAAATGTAAAAGACTTTAAAGAAAAGAAAGCAAGAATTAAAAGAAAGGAAAGGGATTTTTTTTTGAAAAAACTTGAATTAGAAAAGTAAAGAACACAATAACTTTGATTTTGAATTGGAAAAAGTACAAAAATGTAAATTGGAAATGTCTAAATCTCATAGAAAATGAGCATTTGATCTAAATGTAAATGAAAGTGATGAATCGATCAACTCATCCCCTCATATAAGAGCTTCTCACCTATATATTTTGAAATATAACACCATTCTAAATGTTAAAAGAAAATATGCATTGTGCCAAAATACTGTTTAGATGTGAAACCATCCTCAAAGCTTCAGAGAAGGTTCCCCAAGCTAAGAGTAGAAAGACTGCCAAATATCTGGATCCGTTTAAGCCTCAAGGAGAACACTAACAATGTTTCTCTAACTACCTAGGAGAGAATGATTATTCATTGTATACGTTGAAAGACGCAACCCCTTCCTAGAGTGAAAGATAATCTGAACTTGGAGATAGAGAGAACTAAAACCTTGTATTCATCAAAAGATGTAAGTGCTCTCTAGTAGTTAGACCTAATGATTAGACGAGCACTTAAACCTTCAATCTTTCTTACGCTATCCAGGAGTGGTTAAAGGGAAAATAATACTCAATTTATCCAATAATGGCTTAAGGAAAGAATATTCCTTGATAGGGTTAAAATACTTGGTTAGCCAAGGCTGGCTACATGTAAAGAATACTTCGGGTAAGTTAGGAGTGACTTGAATAAAGAATACTTGGTGTCAGTCAAGAGTGGCTTGAGTAAAGAATGCTTAAGGGGTTAGCCAAGAGTGGCTATGAGCCCAACGAATACTCCGCTAAGTCAATAGTGGCTAGTGTCAATAATACAATAGTGTACTTTACAACAATAGTCTGCCCAGTTGAACTAGTGTTGTTGGCCAAGAGCTGGATGTAGTTTGTTATGATAGATGAACAAATATAAAAGTGTTGTGTATATGTTCTTTCTTCCTTATCTCCTTTACATTATTTGTTATTATCATTTGCACTACCTCAAGAAGAAAAGTTATTGTGAGAGTACTTTCAATAAATGTTTTTATCAAAGTTTTTTTAGATTAAATATTTAAATCTACATATCAAGAGGTTGGTCAAACACAAGAAATATGATCTGATCACTTATTAAATTAAACTATAAAATACATCAATCAAGTGTTTTTGTTGAGTTGCAAAACCTATGTTTGTTGTGACCTCTTGGACAAAAAGAGTTGCGTTTAAAATAAGTTTTCAAATATCTCTTTCTGACCAAGTTTGCTATAAAGTATTAATGAGGAATCATCTATATTTCATCAAGACGCATTGGGCAAAAAAGTATTAATGAAAACACATTGTGTTAAGATAATATGTCTCAACAAATTAGCCTAAAGCATGTATGCATTTGTGTAAGTTCATCAAAAGAAATATTAATCATATGAACCCTTAACTAGAAATTTCATTTGAGGACTCACAAGGGGACCATGCTTGCGAATTTTTTTAGAAAGTAATTAAATCACAATTCAACCCTCCCTTATGATTTCCCTATTTTTTGTAGTGTCAATATCTCTTAACTTTCTAATAAGTCCAAATTAGAGTAATGGAGTTTTAGATGTGGCTTACGCAAGATAAAACATCCAAGTGGGTCCAATTACGAGAATTAAGTAAAAATTACAATTAACACCCGTGAAAACAAGGAAAAACATCAAAAGGAAGTGTTGAATTGTGTTTTTATCAAGTTTTAACAACTTTTGGCAAATATCGTCTTATTAACAATACTCGGACAATGGTTTAGTTTATCAAAACAATAAAACTCTATCTTTTTCATTTTATGCATCCTATTAGATGTTATTACGACTCCACTGATCACTTGTCTAAGATAATTTTCTAATTGATTTTAGAAAATGATCAAATCCTATTTCTTGTGTCTGATGGATCATGACAAAACCAAGTCAATGTTTTAGTTGCAATGATTAAATAAAGAATAATGATCAAATACATGTTTTCACAATAACTCTCCTTCCTAAGTTAGTAAAAAAAATAATAACATGTAATGTAGATAAATTAAGGAAGAGAGAAATACACATGTCTCAACAGATTGCATTTAATTCTCAATCAACAGAGTGAGTTCCACTAGACAGACTAATGATGTGAAGTACATTCTTTGACCTTGTGGTTAAAGGTGCAATTGACTCCAAAAGGGTGGGGGGTTGAATGGAGTCTGAACTTAATTTCCAAATTAACAAACAAATGCAACATCTAATAGAGTGTAGAGTAAAGAAAAGTAGACACAAATTTATACTAGTTCACCCTACAACTTGGGCTATGTCTAGTACCTTTAAGAAAAATACTTAAAAGATTTTCACTAAACAAGTTTTAACACCTCTCCAGGATAAGTATTCTTACACCTCTCCAGGTACAACAAGTTTTAATACCTCTTTAGGCACATGAGTCTTAACACCTCTCCATGAATGAGTATTCAACACCTATCTAAGCACACAACTCTTAACACTTGTCTAGGAATGAGTATTCAACACCTCTCCAAGCAAACTAGTCCTAATCTCCCTTTAAAATCAAGACCTTTCAAAGATATGAGAAAACACTCTCAAAGACCCATCACATAATTGACTTATGCTAAGTAGGTTGTGTTTTAGGCCTTCTGCTAATAACATGTTGCTAATATACAAAGAATGTTTCACTTCATATGACATATTCAATTTTAATGTCTTTTAATGGTTATGCTTAAGGTGCTTGCTGAATTGTTATTGTCCAAAAACTATACTCCTTTTGGCTTTTTTCTTTTGTTTATTTCTCTCTCTTTTTTCTTTTTCTTTTGTAGGAGTAGGTACATTTTATTTTCAAAATTCAAATTCAAATCTCAAATCCACAAAACTAGTCACACAGTTCACATAATCATACTCACAAGTAGTTCACTTGAATGAAGTTTTGAAATGAAACAATTGAAACTAGTCGAATAGAAACCTACAAGAATCAAAGTAGATTATGAAAATAAAGACACAATAGAAACCTAACTCTAAGAAATTACTAATGATCTAATAGTAAGTCAATAACTCAAAATTGAAACACAAAAGCACTCAAAGGCACCAAAAGTATGTGACTTTTACTATTGCAACTCAAATGAAAAATCCAAAACCACAACTAGTGGAGTTTATGACATATTAGGACTAAACATGACTCTAGGCAACACATATAATATGATCTTAAAATAAAAATGTCTCAAAAATAAAATAATTCCACAAAAAAATGCAAATAAACTCATCATAAAGTAAAATTACATACAAATACTCAAATTAAAACACATAGGAGCAACAACTCGATATTCAATATAAAGAAAAACATTTAAACAAAACAAGAAGAAAAAAAACACCAAACCAATCGGTAAAAAAAGCTTAAGATATCAAAACAAATACGTAAACAACATGACAATATGAAAAGCAATTAGGAGAAGAAGTTAGAGCTACTTAACTTTTTATAACCAAAGCTCTTGATACCAAGTGATAAACTCCTTATTTCACTAATCTTCCCTATGATTTAAATCTTTGAATGAAAAATGGATGGAGCATGGTTGTGGAAGCTTGGATACACTCAAGGAGAACATTCAATGATTGCAATGGAAAGGAATAATTATGCAAGTGAGAGGTGAGGTCAACTGATGCAAACCAAGCCAAGAGGAGATGACCAAGGATGCACACTATGAGAAGTCATCTCAACAATTAAGTGAAGACCTCACCAACAATTTAGCAGACCTCACTAGAGGAAGAAATGGACACAAACCAGAGCATCTACTGTTCTTCTTGCTGGTCTTCTTAAAGAATAAAACAATTTGTAAATAAATTGGGCTCACTTTATGGGTCCAAATAGCAAAGATAAGCTAGAATAAGGTGCCTTTAGCATAATAGGGGGTGTAGCTATCATTTTAGTTTGTTCCTAGCCCTTTAGGAAGACAATTTGACCTAGTTTCTAGAAGGACAAGCCTAGGATGCGGGTTTAAGTCAAACCCTAAGGCTGCCTATTTTTTCCCTTTTCCCATCCTACCCCTCTTGCTTGTTTTTCAAGGCTCCTTCACCTATAAATAGGAGACCTACCCATTGTATTTGACATGTTGAAATTGAATAGAAAAGTTACTCTGGACAAATATTGTGAGAGCTTGAGTGAGTATTGTCTCCTCTTCCTTTTGGTCTTATCTTGAAAAGAATGAAACTCTCAAGTGGCGGCCTAACACTTATCTTGGTGGTTTCCTCCCACCAAGTGGTGTGACCACCCACCACCATCTCCATAAGTTTCTTCTTCCATTTCCTTCATGTTTCCTTTCCATTGATGTTTCCTAGCTTTCTTCTTTATTTCCACAATTTACATACATTCTCACCATACAATGTCTTTTATCTTTGCCTTTGTGAAATGCACCTTCACACCTACTTAAGCATTTGGTTAAGTTAGTGTCAAGTGAAAATTTTCCTAAGGTCATCACAATTAACTCTTAAATTCTCAATCTTAAAGTAAAGTGACACCTTAAATGAAGACATCTAAAAATCAACTCACATCATCAACTCACTAGGAAAAAGTCTAGACTAAGTCTAGAAGGAGACTAACCTAGGGAGAACTTAGGAACAACTAAAATGACTAAATTTGGGCAACATTTCATGCTGATTCTAAGTTGAAAAATGCAAGAGGGGAGCACTCCTATTTTTAGGATGCTTAGACATCCAAATGGAGAAGAAAATGGTGGAAAAAATTGAATTCAATTTGAATTTAAACCCTAGTAGAAATTGACACATGAGTGGAGAAGGGGATACATGTGCAATCGTGCTCTCTACATGAACCTCACGACTTCCTTGTGTATTCACATGTCTTGCACTCCTCATTGGTGTATGATCAACTTAGGGTTTCTCTTGGGCCCTTTAAAGCCCAATTGAAACCATAGTTAAGTTTAGAAAATCCTAATCTAGCATAGGCTCAAATACAAATTCAAAATTCACTCTACTATACTTGACTCAAATACAAGGTCCATTTATTATATGCTACTTGTCTCAATACTGACCCATTCATACATACGCATATTTTATTTTTAAATTAATTATAAAAAAGAACAATTTTTTTTATCATTTTCCAATATATCATAAAATAGGTCTCCTTTTGTAAAAAGTTCTTAATACATTCTTTTGTAATTTTTATAAAATGAAATTGTATTTTCTTTTGTATTTAAAATTGATGCAAAGTCATTTTGTAATGGGAGCCCACCCCCACGAGAAAACATAAGCTCATTTTCTTAATGTTTTGTGAGCAACAAAATCACATTTTTGTGATGACTTTTATTTTTTTAAAATAAAATACTAAGGCAGTATGATATATTTGGAAGAAAAAAAAGTGGTTTCATTAACAAAGCCCAAATTAAGTCATCATATAGGCATTTTAAGGTCAATTTTTTATGGAAAAAAATGGTGCCTAGTCTAAGCTAGTTGTAGAACAGGTGACCAAAAAGAAAATAGCATGAATGCCTAAAGGCATATTTCTATATGTTGCCCCCTTTAGTATAAGAATAAATAATGATAAAAATAAGTGCTAATAGCTCTCAACTCTTCAAGAAATATTGGATTAAATTATCTTCTTTTTGTGGTACAAAATAAGTTTATCTCCATTTAAGTATTAAAACATTGAATTTTCACTATCAATGTAACAAAATATCCTACTCTTGCCTCAAATCTTCTCCACCCACTGAGAACAAAGTTTTGAACTTCAATTTCTTTCCCTCCCTTTCGCCTAAAACCATGGTGTATCTCTTCTTATGCTACAAAATATCCACTCATGTCAGAGCTTCTTTTGCCTCAACAATGGGGCCATCCTTCACGCTCTGCAAACTCCCCAAAACTCCATTCCCTTTTCTTAGGGTACAAAGGGACATGACACAACCCTTTACTCGCTCATTTTGTTCACATAAATCAAGGCATTTCTCATAATTAGCGGACGTGTATCCTCCACCGGTTAGCAAAAATATAAAGCCCAAAAGTCCTCATACAGAAAAAATGAAAAATATCCAAAACTAAAGTTATCCATAAGTTTTCAGCCAAAAATTTCCCAAAGTGCTGCACTTAGGAAATAAAAAATTTAAGAATCCTAGATTTTTTGTTCTTTTTAAGATTTTGATTTCTTACTGTAACATTACCGAAGCCAGCACAGTTGGTCTCCTCTGCCACGACACTACCCGTTTGCTGCCACGTGTACATGAACCTCGTGGCCGCAAAAAATATCCTTCATTTTTTTTTCTTTACTTTCTCTTCTATTCTCCCCGCTTCTTAAATCCTGCTCCTCTGCTTCGTCGTGTCCCAAACCTCTTCTTCAGCTCATTTTTTCTTTTTCAATTTCTAGTGGGGCTATCTTAATTTCTTGAAGTTTAATTTTTTTAACTCTGATTTACCTTCATTTTATTACTTTCTGAAGAATAGAGGGTGGAGTTTGAGAACCTTTTTGGGGAGGCAGTGTTTTTTTGAGGGAAAGGTAGGGACTTTTGGTGTGGGGGAGGGAAGACTGGAATTGGGTCTGGGGTAGACAGGATGAAGATTCAGTGTAACGTCTGTGAGGCTGCGGAGGCCAAGGTTCTGTGTTGTGCTGATGAGGCTGCCCTGTGTTGGGAGTGTGATGAGAAGGTTCATGCGGCTAACAAGCTTGCCAGCAAGCACCAGAGAGTTTCTCTTTCTACCTCTTCCTCTCATATGCCCAAATGTGACATTTGCCAGGTTTGTTGCTTTTGTGGTTTTTTTATTTTGTTTTAGTGTGGTAGAAGGGGGGAGGGAGTTTTCTGTTCTTTGGAATCAGTTAGAGGTGCTTAATACTTGGGAGAGTTTTTGGTTTGATCAAATGACTGCTGTTGATTCTGTTTGAGATTTATGTGGGGATTGGAATTGTTATTTCTGCTAATTTTGCACTCAGTATATGTGATGCTAATTATGCTTGTTCTTTATCCTTGATGGACTTACAAACAAAGCTCAGTGATTGATATCGTCTACTGTAATAAGGGTTTAAGGTTGAGGTTTAGTGAAAAATGTATTCTTGCAGGTTTTGTTAATGTTTTTTTTTCCTTTCAAATTTGATTAAATAAATATAAATGTTATCCATTGAGGAACAGTTTGGTGGTTTGGTTAGGATGGAAAAAAAAATAGAAGTTATCATATCTTATTTAATATATTGTTTGTTGAGTTGTTAAGCTTAACTGTTTGCTTATGATATGCTGTTCATTAGTTTAAAGGTTATCCTAAAGAGGAATTGGTTTAAGAATAAATAGGACAACATAAAGAAAATTTCCCTCTTTCACCCTCACATAATACAACTTTGTTTTACACCATCACTAAGCTACCACAATTATTGTCGGGGTTGACACTACTTTTATTACCACTATGATCACTACCACCAACATTGTCAATACCACCACCATCCTTGCTGCCACCATGTAGGCCATTGCAATAGTTTTCACTACTATCACCACGGCTACAACAACCACCATAACCACCACCGCCATTACCTCTACAACATTGATCACTATTCACCATTTGTGCATTACTGAGCTGAGACCACAATCAGTGTTGTCATTGTCGCCATCAGGACCATCACCGTTGTCAATGTTGCCTTTGCCTCATCATTACCATTACCATTACTGTCATTGTCAGTGGCCCCACTAGCACTAATACCGACCACATCAGTACCATTACCTTTTGTTAGCGTATTTTTCATTTACATACAACTTGTGTTACTATTTCCTAGGTTATCTAGTGTGCATCCTAGTGTGCATCCAACACATGATAGGATGATAGCTTATCATGCTCACATCCTTTTCTATTGTATCCTGTTCTCTTATGTACTCATTCTTAGCCTACTTCGATCACCAAATGAGCCCTGATTTCATTTGAGAACATTCACAAGAATGAGTTCTTTTAATTGATAACTTACATTTTGAGGATTTGTAGTAAATTATGATTTTATTCTTATTGAAAGAACGTCTGTTTGGTTTGAAAAATGTTCTGTTCTCATTTTATGCTTTATTGTTATAGGAGAATTTGGCTTATACATGAAGAAATATATCTGCTACTGAAACCATCGTCATCATTTAATCATGGTTCAGTTTAAATGAATTAAAACTGGTTGCTGTTTTAGATTAGCTTGTGATGATGGTAGAGTCTGCTACTCTTTACAGGAAGCATTAGGCTATTTTTTCTGTCTGGAGGATCGGGCTCTGTTCTGCAGAAAATGTGATTTGGCCATACATACAGCAAATACTTATGTCTCTGGTCATCAGAGGTTTCTTCTCACTGGTGTAAGAGTAGGCCTTGAAGCTACAGAGCCTGGCGCATCATCAACATCTTTGAAGTCAGAATCTGGGGAGAAAATTTCAGATACAAAATCCTCTTCTATCTCTAGAAAGGTTTCCACAGTGCCTCAGCCATCAGATTACAATGAATTGTTACCTATAGAAGTTGGAGGAGTTGAGGGGTTTCCACCAGCTAAGGAGTCTTTTGGTGGTGGTTCTACAGCTGGAAATATCTCACAGTGGACAATAGACGAATTTATTGGCTTAAACGAGTTCAGTCAGAATTATGAATACATGGAAGGATCATCAAGGGTATGTTCATAGTTGTTGAATTATATCCTCATAACCTTGTATTTTCTGATGATTGGTTTTGTAGAGTTTCCATCTTTTAAGGTTTTGTTAGTATTCAAGAGTTTAGATTCATCTTTCGCCATAGATTAATTATATGTATGGTAGTGCACCAATATGCGCAGGTGAAAATAGGACAGGGATGGGGCCAATCATTTCTTCCCAAGGTATATGCCCTATTAACATGTTAGTCACATCACCAAACAACTGGCAAATATGGTATAGCTTTTGCATATTTGTGGTCAGAAAAGGTTACATTGAGTAGATTTCAAACATTGGAATCTGACAGATTGGTTGATTGAGGTGCATGTTGGTTTCTTTCTCTCCCATATTTGTAAATCCATTTTAGCATTTGAAAAATTGACCTTTTAGAAGTGCAATACACAGTTGGCTTTCACTTGAAACACAATTCCTAAAGATTAATAAAAATCTGCATCTTAAAGGTTACAAGGAGCCATTACCATGACACTTTGGAATGGCCAGCCTCAATGGTGATCAATTACCAAAAAACACTATTGAGTGCTTAAAAACATGATATTCTTTAATGAGAATGTGGAAAGGAATTATTGTACATAATTTACTGATAGACACATCAAACAAATTTTTTAAAACACTTTTTTCCCTTGTCACTATTCTCATTCAGTTGATTATGTTCACATTCCTTGAGAGTTTGTGTGCTTACCATGTATCGATAGTTAGGCAAATTACCTTCGATATACATCATGTGTTTTGCCTAATTCGTGTCTATTTCTTTTCTGCTTAATATTGCAAACAAACTTTCATCAACTTTCCATTTATCTATATGGTTGTATTGTATGGTTCTGTAATTTTCTTTTTCACCTCTTCCTTTCATGATGAGTATATATGCAGGCTGATGGTGGTAAGTTAGGGGATTTTGATTCTCCTTTTTTAAGATCCGGTGACGAGGAAATGGAGGAGGAGGAGGACTATTTGGAACGGGTTCCAGATTCATCATGGACAGTTCCACAGATCCCTTCCCCACCCACAGCTTCTGGGTTACACTGGCCAAAACATACTCAATATTCATCTGATAGTCTTCTGTTTGTTCCTGACATAAGGTTTTCTCAAATGCAACACTCTGAGATCAGTAGTATATTTTCTAGACGCCGGAGGCAGCTTTAACTGTTTACTCTTTGCCAATAACTTAGAGACATTGATTCCATTGTTTTGTGGTATGATTCTAAGTTCTCACACGTTGCACTGAAGGTTCATTTGATCAGTTACATGATTCTATTCTTGGCTGTCTCAGTTTCTTCTAGGGACTAGGGAGTAATCTCTAACTCTCTACATGTCACTGGAATTTGCCTTCCGAAGCAGCAACAAAATAATCCCAGTGTAGAACCCTTTCTACTGTTGAGTTTGGTCTTTGTAACATTCTCATTTCTGCTCTAGAATCCTATATTGATGCACTATTGGATTATTATAGAGATCTGATTCAATATTGGTTTGTTGTGACAAGAGTTTTCCCCTTCACCAAATTTCTTCTGACAATATAGGCATTTAAAATTTCGTTTACATTATTATTATTTCAAATAAATGTTTACATTGTTTTAAAAAATTAATTAAGTAATTTGGGTAGTTTTTGTGTTGGATAAAAAAATGTCAAAATTTTACTGATAATTTATTATTAGAATGAAACACTCAAGTAAGCATTTTATTTTTAAAATAGTTGTAACTAGAATTAATATTTTGAAAACAGTTTAATTCAAAATTAGTTCAGTAAAAAGGTATTTAAACGCACACTTAAGGGTATGATAAATGGCATGAAGTTTCTTGATTGATAATATTGATTAAAAGCCAAGAATGATTAAAGATGCGAGTGATATTAATGATTAAAGGACAGATACTAAGAGTTTAAATTATATAAATTACGTTTGCATTATTAATTAGTTAAAAACAACTTCTCGCATGAATTAATACATAATTATTATATATGACATTATAATATATTCTTAGTTAACTAATAATAATAATAATAATTTTATTGATTCCACCAAAACGAAAATATCTTCACTGAAGTTAATCGTGGTTAGTCTAGAGTTTACTTTGCTAAAAATGTGCAAGTAAGCGAAAAAGGTTAAAATAATGTTCGTATAAGTCTTTATTATTATTATTATTATTATTATTATTATTATTATTATTATTTATTTTTGGTTATTTTCATTGGCATTGATAAAGTTTGAGAAAGACCTTCGGTTAAGTTAGATAAGAAGTTATAACTAATTATTTGTGGAAAGTGATGCCTTGTCTGTTTATAAAACCTCTTTTGATTGCTCAGAACATTGGTAGTGATAGAGGTAACTAAGTTTGTCACAAGTGTCCAACTACATGACAAACTCCACTTTTGGATTTTTGGATAACTTTATTTTCAAGAAATAAGTATTTTAATTTTATGTATAAATTATATTAAAAAAATATAAAGTATATAAATTTGTTTTGAAATACTTAAAAATCTTATATTATTTAAGAAGCCAGATAAATATTAATTTATAACCATTTTATTTTTACACCTTTTAATAGTAAAATGGTGGTGAAGTTACTCAAATCATATCAATGTCAACTTATGACGTTTTTTACCCAAATTTTGGATAATTTTAAAAACGATTATCCATAAACATAAGCTCTGTTGAAGTTAACGTGCCCATAATTTATTGCTTTAGAAAAATGAAATTTTAAACTTACTGTTGGTTTGAAAATTTTAATTTTATCTTTTCAAATAGAAAAAACTTAATAATTGAGGTTCAAGATAATGACATTTTGAATTAAAGTAAGACAACAATAACATCTTTCATAAATCCATTATGTTAAAATAACTAAAATGCAACACATACATAATTTAACTTTAGTCATATATATATATATATATATATATATATATATATATATATATTTTGGGTTTAGTGTGGAACCGTCTAAGGTAGTGATTTTGAATTATTGGTAATATCAAACGTCGTCTCGAAAGATTATCGAGTAATGTTGAGTGAAAGTCATTTTGTTGAAAACTTTTCAAAGTTTAAATTATTAATTGAGTATTAAATATCGAATTAGTGAATAGTTATAGATTTGAGAGTCATGACGTATATTAATAACAATTTTTTATAATGTTGAGTTTCAGAATAACAAAGTATTGTATTGCGATCATATTAGTGTGATTATAATTATTTTAAAGTACTTAGTACCAAGATATATGGTTAATTAAAAATTGTTGTTAATTTTCATATTGTTAGTTGTTTCCTTCTTCAATATCGAATAATATATATATATATATATATATATATATATTAAAATATGCTTAAATAAACAAATTCATATAATTAAATTAAATTTTATGTTCCATAAAAAAATAAAATATATTGAAATATGTTTAAGTGGAGTATATTTTTCTTTTCTGATCTCAGTCCATTTTTTTTTTTCCTTTTCTATTTGATATAGTGATCCATGTGAAAGAGGAAAAAAAAAAATCAAAATAAAAACCTGAAATTGAATGTGCAGTGGTGAATCTCAGTGTAACAGGACCTACAAGAAGGATATTCCTTGGAACAATGAGGGCAAGGTCATTGGTATGATAAGGTTATTTCACCTAAAAAATCTCCTTAGATAAATGCTGATACTACACACCCTACATGTCTCAGAACAAAAAAATCCTTAACACTATGAACTGTATTTGCAACCATATATGATGAAAATTGTAGCCACATTTTGTTATTCGTATATCGAATTGGAGTGATTGAGAATGAAACAACAAGGCAAATACTGTGCTATGTGTACAAGTCATATTCCACATGAGTGGAGCTAAAAGTAACTAATTAATCATGCAAGCTTGTGTCTATCATCTTTTGTATGTATGTTGAGATGCTTTATCTATAACTATCTTTTTTTTTAGTTTTAGCCTAGTTTCATATTTGTTTGTACTCTTTTTTTTAATAATTTTTTTTTTATGTAATGACTTTTTTTTTAATGATATTTTTTATGTAACATATGATGATTAGATTCAAAATATCAGTTTAGGTTTATCTAACATGAATTTAAAAAACCAACTAATTTTTGTTTTTAATGTTAGAAACAATTTGAAATGATTTTAGTTAATTGAACATGGTTAGTACTATTACTATTTTTATTTTATTTTTAATTATTTTTAATAAAAATATAACTAATATTTGTCATTACTTAATTGAAAAATATAATTTACTTTATAATTTTCATTTATATTATTTTTTAAATAAACTATTTTTATAGTACTTTAAATAAGAGAGTCTACAAATCACGACTAAATTAAAAATTATAGTTATATAATATATTGTACATATAATTATAAAAATCTATAATTTAATTAATCAAATATTAATCTTCACCTATAAGTTAGCTAATCAAATATCATCCTCTCAACTTAGTAATTATTTAGATCTAATTAAGTTGTATTAACGATAAGATTAGAGTTTAAATTTTACATAAAAGTATTCGTGGATATAATTATTTAGGTAACTATAAAGGTTAGGATGATTTGTAATAAAATGACAATGTATAACTTTTTGTATTTGTCGGTTTTGTTAGTTATATTATTGTTATATGCACTAAATTTACCGATTACTGATATTTATTACAAAAATTTGATTAACTATTTTCAGCGGAATTCTTTTAACAATTTTTTTTAAAGCTCAAATTAAGATAATTAAATTAAAACTGTATCAATGACACATGCTAGTGCATAAATTATTTTACTTACAATTTTAAACTCATAATAATATATTTTGAAATAACATGTTATGTCACATACATGACAGATATAAAAATATTTTTAGAAATAAACACTAAAATGGCTAAATAAAACTCATAATATTGTAAATAAGATTAATTTCTGTTCCATAAGTTTGAGTATATTTAAAAAATAGGTATCATGCATGGAGTATTACAGTTGGAATATTGAGGATTTGAAATAATTGGAAAGTGAGAGGTGAGAATTAAAACACATGGAGGAGGAGGCCATAAAATCTTGATGAATTTTGATTGTGGTGTTCAAATCCTGATCATAGACATGGATATGGCTGACTGGACCATAATTAAAAAATATTTAAGATTCTTTGACAAAGACAAATCCAATGATGATATGGACCTTACTAATCAACTATAATATCTATTCTAACAACTTGTGCATAAAATTGTACTTTCAGATAATAAATCCGTGGCTAAATTTTATAAAAGATATTATTAGGTTAAGGAATATTGTATACTGTTGTACGTACGAACACAACTCTTATGATTGCTCAGGTAAGAATACTGCCCATATATAAAACCAGATTGTGGAAAATTATTTTCATTCTAGAAGAATTTATCTACTATGCAATAATAAATTAGAAAGGAAAATTGTGCCAAAAAAATCTGGAAATGAAGTTAAGAATGAGTTATTTCAATAATAGCTGTTTAGATATTATTAATTAAATAGTTTGCAATAAAAAAATAATTTTGCATACTAATTTGTATATGTATATGTATCAATACGTATTTGTATATGTAAATTCAATATTATATATAAATATTATTTGTAAATAAATTTATTATATATACAGATTAATTTACTATAAGAAAATTATTAAATAAAAATTAATTTTAAAAATAAAAAATAGTTATCTGTTATATTGATTAAATTAGATACAATCTGCACTCAAGGAATCCCATTACAATGCTACTAAGAGAATCATAAAGTATTTAGAAGTTGGTCTATGATTTTCCTATAATGTGACTTTAAATTTAATTGGTTATTCTAACTCAGATTTTGCAGGTTGTAAAATTGATAGAAAAAGCACAAGTGGAACGTGTGACATGCTTAGATCAAGTTTGATATCTTGGCATTGAAAAAGCAAGCATGTGTGACACTATCTACAATTGAGGCAGAATACATAGTTGCAGGAAGTTGTTGTGCCCAAAGTCTCTGGTTAAAACTACAACGCTAAGTGACTTTGGCATTGTGTTAAATAATATACCTCTCTTACAAGTGCTATAAATTTGAAAAAAAAAAATCCAATTATGCACTCTAGGACTAAACACATAGAGATAAGGCATCATTTCTACACGAACACATTGCAAATGGAAATGGTGAAATAAAATTTATAAGAACTGAATTTCAGCTGGCTGATTTATTCACAAAACCCTTTATAAAAGAAAGGTTTAATTTCTTAAGAAATGAGTTAGACATAATAAGCTTGAATATCTATTAGTACTAAAAATATAGTCGGTTGTTTTGCTATTTTAACGTGTTATTTTTCTATTCCATGATCACATGTATGACCAGGAAAGAGAAACAAATTATTTTGACCATTTGATTGTCCTTGAGGAATGGTTATTGACTAGCATATTAATGACGACATTGTCTAGGAAATCATAAATGAAAAATGCATTGATTGTTTCATGTTTTAATTGATTCATTTGAATTCTGAAAACTAGTTTCCAAAATATTCTTGGCACTCTACCCAAATTTGCACTGCACTGTACCACAAAATAAAATCTGTACCACACCTCTGTTGTTATATTTTCTCCATTTTCACACTTCATCTTCAGAATCTGTTTTTCTATATAAACAAATGTTAAAACTGTATTTTCTCTGCACCTCACTACACTGAACCCATCTCTCCAAGCATTACAATTCAGGTTATTTTTCATCTATGATCTTACATATAGTAAACTTCTGCTTGATTTACTCTCTGCACTACACCTATTCTTTTTCTCTTCTCTTCTCACAATTTTTTTTATAGCATATCCTCTAGCACTTTTCTTCTCTATTTTGTCAGAACAACAACATCCAATGGCATTTTCATCTCACAAGAAAAGGCAATCCCGAGAGCCAACCAATACCAACAATGGTGTGTTAGAAAACTGGTTTGCAGGCGATGAAGAAGCAATGACTACATTTATACATGAGATGAGTAGGAAGCAGATAAATATCCCTAAGGTGCTAGAGTTTTCATGGCTGAAAAGAAAAAATCTGGAAGAACCAAGAGTTATGTTGAAACACCAAAGACTGAAACATTTCTTAGAAATGACTGGAAATGTATATCCACACATGGTAAAAGTATTCTACACCAATCTTACCCCAGAAGCACGAAATCTGGTTTCCTATGTCAAAGGTGTCAAGTTATCCATTACAAATGATGTGTAGAGCAATGTTGATGGGATAAAGTATATTATTTTGAAGGTGAGCTGAGGGAATACTACTAACATCCAAGAATTCAATAAGATGCAGTTTTACAGAAGCTGTGTAAGGAATCTAGCTATGTCCATCAATAACTTCCAAGCAGGTACTCTCAATCTCACCCCTTGATTTTTGGCATATATAATTGCTTGGAAACTCACACCAAGAGAAATTAATCATGTAGTTCTTCATGAGGAAGACTTGATTCTAATGCATTGCATAATGAATCAGATCAAAGTAAACTGGGTAAGTATAATCATGGAAAATATGCTGAAATCAAGAAGGCTTTCGGATTACAAATTTCCTTATGCAATCTTCATTTCCAAATTAATTGATTACTTTGAGGTAGATACTTCTGATGAGAGAAATGAAACTATTAAGTTTGTAAGTGAGATTGATTGTTCCACTCTCATTAAAACGGGATTTCAAAAAAAAAGAAGGAAAATGTGTGGGTGATTAGACAAAATGTTATTCTAAGGATTGAGCATGTAACATCCAATCATGGAGACCAAGCTGAAAAAAATGAAGCACTACCAAATGCTGAAGATGAAACTGTGGAAGCTGCAGAAGCCTCTTGTTATGAAATGCATAATTCCTCTCCTCCTGAGATGCATCAAGGAACTCCAACTCAGTCCATGCATGAGGAGGTTCTTGCGAATGATATGAATGCAGTCATGGCCTATGAAGAACCAATGTATCTTGGTGAGTCTCTGTGACAGCTCCTTTACAGGATGATACACTCCCAGCAGACCAAAGAGCTTATTTTGAAATGACTCAAGCCTGGTTCCAGAATCTGGATCATCAAATTGAAGAAACTCAGGACCAGCTGGTTGAGCTTTATTATAGAGAGAAATGATGATAACTCTACACATTTGAGCTTTAATTTTGCACTATGTTTAAATTCTCTAGATTATTTTTTGCCTTCTCTGCTCTCTATTTTAAGTTTTACTGCACTGTTCTATTTGTGTTGGTTCTGAACTATAAAGTGTTTAAGCACTTTAAACATTATTTGTCTCCTTATGCATGTTTTCTTTCTAAGTATTATTAGTTTTTATTCGTGCTTTGACTCTGCTTGATTAACACAAAGGGGGAGAAATGTGTAAGTGTGTGTATGCTTTGATGAAAGGTACATGGTACTGTTTTTTTTTTTGTATGCAGCACCTCTGATCAAAATGCAGCAGTAGCAACTCTGATTACTGAGATTGGCCATGTTACTTCCTTCAAAGCAATGGTTATTTATCTCCATCAAACAGGGGGAGATTGTTGAAAATAGTGAAGATTCCACTCAACTTTCATGAAGATATGTTTGATGAAGAAAATAAGTTTGAAGTTGTATATGTATAAATGTTGTTCAATAGAATATATATCATGGTCTTAGTTAGTATAGACTTGGTTAAGTGGCCTTTTGCATTTTAACACAACTCCATATCTCATAGTCATGGTAATAATCTCAAGCACAAAGTTTTTTAAAAGGAGTTTTAAAATCTGTTCAAGTCTTTTCAAAACTGATTTTACTACACTAAAATTTCAATATGTTGTTTGGTAAAACAATTGATTTAATTGTAATGCACCAAAACTGTTTTTATTTTTCAAAAATCTGTTTTGTCTCCAAAGTTCAGTTTTGTTCACAGATTCTGTTTTTAACTAACCAAAGGTTGGTTATGTTACCATCAAGTGCTTTTTCAAAATACAATTTGTTCTTTTAAGCTTCAACCTGTTATTTTATAATTGTTTTGAGAAAGTTGTTTTGATTTAAATCCTATACAAGGATAGCTGTCTCACAGTTTAAATAATTCATTGCAATACAAATTGCTTAGTGTTTTCAAGAGTTTTTTCTATGAGATTTTGAAGTGAGTTATGTTTTTGAAAGTTTTTCTTATAAGCTTTTGAAATTTCTTGTGTTGCTTTCACATTGGCTTGAGATTAAAAGTTTCATCAAAGTGTTCCAAGTGGCGTGAATCATCTCCCACTCCCTAAGCATTCTATCTCATCTTTCTCTTTGTTTTTCCTTCCATTCCTTACGCTTCATCTTCATTGTATGTTTAACTTCTTTTCCATTCAGTCTTTATTGCTTTCCTTATCTTGTTCTTTGTCTTTATTTTCTGCTAACATCATCATCTTCACCCAATAACCAAGTTTTCTCTTTTGCTCTCTAGAAGAGAACCTTCACACTTAACCACTTGGTTAAGTTCATGTCCAGTGGCAATCTTCTTTGAGTTTATCACCATATTTTGCTTCAAGATAAGACCATGTAAAGAGGAAACAAGCCTCACTATAAGTTCACACAAAATATGCAAAGTTTATTTACTTCTAAAAAACGTGAAAATACAATGAGGGAGACCTCTTATTTATAAGTGAAGGAGCCTTGGAAAACAAGCAAGAGGGGTATGATGGGAAAAGGATAAATATGGTGTGGCTAGGGTATTGACCTTGGTCAATGTTGTACCATCATCCTACATCCTAGAAGGTAGGTCAAAACAAGCCCAAAGTGATAGCTCACCCCCTCCTTTTATGCTAAATGACACCTATTCTACTGAAATTAAATATAATGAAACCCACTGATGCTCAACACCCAAAGCCTGTGCTCTGCTCCTTGTGATCCTCTGGGGCAAACTAGGTGTTGAGGTAGTGGTTGGAGAATCTTGACCTGGCCCTATGTATTGAGGCATGCTCCTAGTCTTCCTCCTCAAAGATTGGGCCTGGTCAGTAGGCGCACTCTCTCCTAGGTCCTCATCACCTCTCGATCTAAATATCTATTAGTGTTATTATTACTATAGTTATTATCTATAAATATTATATGAAAATCATCTCCAAATCACTTTCACTTTATTTTCAAAGATAATTATAATTTGATATCATTAATTCCATGTAGATACGACAACCCTCAGTTGTACTACAACTGACTCTGTCTTCTTGTCGAGTAAAAGAGTGGGGATTTGACTGAACTAAAATGGATTTAACCTAGCCCACCACTAGTGGTACATATCTTTTATTTAAATGATTTGTAAACATTTAATAATTATTTAAGTTCATTTGAAATTTTTTGTAAAGAAAAATAAACTTATTCTGAAAATGTTTATTGTATGGACTGTTTAGCATGAAAACAAAAAGCAAGAGGGTCTAACATTTTAGAGTACAAGATCGTCTAACATGTTAAGCATTGTGAGACTATCTAATGAGTTTAACATTATAACATTGTCTAACATGTTTAACATTTGTGAGGTTGTCTAACATGTTTAACATTTGTGAGATTGCCTAACATGTTTAACATTTGTGAGATTGCCTAACACGTTTAGTATAGTGAGATTATCTAACACATTTAATACTGTGAGACCGTCAAATATGTTAATAATTAGACCATCTGACACATTTCAATTAAAATTGCACATGGAAATCAACTTTGTTAGAAACTTGTTATTATCAAAATCTTACATACTTACTTATCCATATAAGACCGTCTAGAGGTGACTATAGTCCAATTCTTAACAAGTGAGTTGGTGATAACTAAAATTATTGTTGAAGCAAAACTAAAAATCATTCTTCTGAAAATGAAAATGAAATTTTATCCCTTTGGTTTTAGGAAAATATGTTATTGTACTAAAAATTTCCTTGACTAGTAGAATACTTGGTTTGCTCAACACCAAAAAGATTTATCTTCAATAATTCAACTTTAATTTCTATTCCATCTTTTATGGTGTAAAATAAAAGCAAGTCAAGGAAAGGTAAATCAACTCATTTATCTCTAATAACTAAGATAAGGAAATTTTACCAGGAGTGTTATAATTATGAAAATATTTATTGGTTAAAGTAACAACTTTTTCTTTGAAGGAAAAAAGTGAGAAAACTCCTTCAAAATTAAAAATCTTTGGGAAAAAATCAACTTTAAAACACTTTTTTTTCCTAAAAACCTACTTATTTTCCCTTTTGCTCCTTTTCATTTTGTCAAGTATTTGCAGGTGGGATCAATTGTCCTATAATTGAAGTCAGGTGAGTCAAGTCACAATCAAATCGTAGCACTTTGGCTACTATGATCTTAAGTAGAAAAAGTTGCACACTTACTATTAGTTATAGCTTTTGGCCTAGTGGTAAGTGTTCAATCCAACAATTGATATCATATTCAAGATCATAAGTTTGACTCCTAGCAAGGAAATTGTTGTGGGGGAGATTGTTACAGGTGGAATCAATTTTCCCGTGGCGAAGGGCCGGTGGGCAAGTCACAATCTAATAATGGTGCATAGGTTGTTACACTCTTAAGTAGAAAAAGTTGCACCCTATAACTTTTGGCCTAGTGGTAAGCACTCGATCCAACAATCTTTAACTTACCTAAAATGGGTTTGAAACTTAAATAATGTTTATAATTCTTTTAAAATTTGACCAAAATATAATCCAATAACCCTAACCAATTTATCTTATATACCTTACTAACATCTTCTTGATTACTACCCTTATGGACAGAACTTATTTGAAATGTAAACTTTTTAATGCCCACTCCTTAAGATGAGATTTTCTCAAAATAACACATTTATTAAAAAAAATTAAACACATGTTTACTAATCAAATTATTTAATTTATTATATTTTTAACTCAAACAAATTATACCAACAACAACAAGTAAGATTGGGATGATGATAATCAAAGCAATCCAAACCTCAAAATCCCAAAGAAGCCATATGAATTTAATGCTAAAGTCAAGTATATTTAATGTGTTTCAAAAGCTCCAAGCATGGTTAGATGGAAGTAGAAGAAGACTATCCCTGTAAAAGTTGCATGATAGGGTTTGCAATTTTCTCCTGAAAAAAGTTGCATGTAGTGGGGTCTAGCTTTGTAGTGTGATAACATTAGTGATGGACTCAACCTTGATTATTTGCAAGATTCTAGTGGTATTAGCGTGGAAGTTACCAACAACAAGTTAAGGTGAAAGGTAGTGAGGATTGACGATTGGAAGGACTGTAATCGTTAATGATTCCATGCAGGTCAACGTGGCAAGAGTGGATTTTTTAGAAATGTGTTAGGCATTCACTTCGAAGCACAATGGAGAAGAATAACGGTGTCGAAATATCTAAGGAACAAGTGTTGATGTTGCCAACACATTTCTTTGAAATGAGTATGGAAGTGCTGACATGGAATTTGACGATGTTAAATACCTTTTGTGGAGGCTTCTGATTAAGGGAGGATATTTTTTTCTCAAGTGGGTATTCACCAAAGTACCACATTGAGTTTTATGAAGGGGAAAATAGGAAACTACTACACAAATAAGTTGTTAATTTTATTGTGCTTACCACAAAAGTCACTTGGGCGTATAGGGGACTTGGATAATTGTGTGTCATGAAAGTGTTTGTAATTTTAACCTCACAAAAGTTGCATGAGAGAGTTTGCAATTTTCTTCTAACAAATATTGTTTAAGTAATAAAATAATATTGTTGAGTATTTGTGGATGCAGGACCTTCGTCGAACCACGTTAAATTTTATTATGGGCATTTATTTGTTTGTGTGCTTTTGTTATATGAAATTATTTTCTCTTGCGTGATTTCATCAATGATATCAAAGCTTGGTTTTAATCAAGGGAAGAAGATGAGTAGTTTGACATGTTGAGCATAGTCAAAGTTGCATGTTACACCTTTGGAGAGAGGTTAGTGTTGATGATTTTTAATTGTGAAATGACTTCATTGAAGTTAGATGTTCCTTTATTTAAGGGGTGATGATGGGTGTGTAATGGGGTCTGGCTTGGCTAGTGCAACAATGTTGTGATGGATTCCATCTTGAATATTGGCATGTTTATTGTGTTAGTAGCATGGAAGTTGCCAACAACAAGTTTGAGGTGTAAGGCAATAAAGACCAATGACCGGGAAGGAGTGTCATTGTTGATGAGTCAATTCAGGTTACTGGTAGTAAGAGTGAATTTATTGGCAGTGCAAGGCGTTCACATTGAAGTATAATGAAGAAGAAGAAGGAATGGTGTCGGCGTATCTGAGGAACATGTTGATTTCGCCAACAAATTATTTCGAGATAAGTATGGAAATACTAACGTGAAATTTGACGATGTTGAAACTTCGTTGTGGGGTTAATCTCTTTCAATATGTGAGACTTTTGATGAAGGGAGGATATGTTGTTTTCAAGTGAGTATATACTAAAGTCCTACTATAAAAATGAAAAGTTGATTTTAGAATGCTTACTTACCACAACTCATTAAGTCTCTTGAGTATACAAGAGACTTGAATAGTTGTGTGTCATGAAAGGGTTTGCAATTTTATTCGTGTAAAAGTTGTATAAGAGAATTTATAATTTTTTTAAAAAAAAATTACATGAAAGGGCTCGTGAAAAAATTGCATGTTAAGTAATCAAATATTTTGGTTAAGTATTTGTAGACGTAAGACTTGAGAGACTAAATCAAGTTAAATTTCATTGTAGTTTTTTTATTTATACTTTAGTTGTATGTTGTTTGTGCTATAACGGATTATTCCTAATGCATAATTCCTATAAATAAAATGCATTTGTTTGATGAGTTGAAGGCAATTCTCTCACCTAATCCTTAAATGCCAAGGAACCATGGATTATTGATCTATGAAGGATTTGATCATAGTTACAAAGCCATACACTCCAACTATTGGTGCGTCCATCCTTTATTGTGGGAAGCTTCAATGGCCAAAATTGAAATCATGATTTCAGTTGAGAACGTCCTTGATACTACTACTAAGAGGAGCAACAAAGTAACCAATCATAATATCCGTGTAATTTCTGAATACGTCATTAAAGCATCTAGTTGACAGGTTTCCTAGGATGTCTAGTTACAACAAAAGATTTGATGATAGTAAATTCCTCAATGTTTGGGATCATGATGTCTACACAAGTGTTACCACCAAGGCTGGCATTAAAAAGAATTCTATTGACTAAATACTTATAATTGTTTAATTTTGATATAATGAGACAAATAAGCTAGATGCTATAATGATTAAAATTTAAAGTTTAGATTGATAAAAATTATATTGTAATTTTACAATTTAGATCATATAACTTTGTATAAATCACTAAGAAAAAAATTTAATTAGCAGTCACGTACTTAAAGAAAAGCATGCGTACATATCTCTTAAGTTAGATGACACAAGTCTCTCGTGCAATAATCCTTTCCTAGCATGAATTCTATTGGAGAACTTAGATACCTTGCAGTATTTAATGGGTATCTTGGAAGTTGCTTTGTAATTGTGTTAAACATTAGTTAATTGATGAAATACTGGGATTACATGTTCTCAACCTAATTTGATATTGGTGTTGGAAGTTATTTTCCCTATTATATCTGCTTCAATTAAATTTATTATAAGATCGTGAAGAAGTTTACTAAAAGGCATAAAGCTGAAATTCTAAATTTGCAATATGATTGGACAGTATTGACTTGGCTTACTGGGTGACAATTTATCATTATCTTTTAGTATTCTAGTGTACTAAGTATTCTTGATTTTATAATTTGATAGGTAAATTTGAATTTGTAAATGTGCTTTAAATTGTTTAATCCGCATTTTAAACTTATAATCCGGATTATAAAATTTAGAAGGCAATTCTGAATCTAGGTTTATTTTTCAAATCATACCATCTTTAATACATATTATATTATAGTAAGTAGGTGTTACAAATGGTACAATTTGAAATATATTTTCAAATTTAAAAATATTTTTTAAAATATTTTATATTTAAGACCCGAAAGACATTTTTTCATTTGAAAATATCTTTCAGATTATACCATCTAGGAGGTGTAAATAGAAAAAAAAAATACATTTACCGAAATTAAAATATACTTTTTAAGGAGAAAATGATCTTTTTATTTTAAATATGAAATTTCCATAAGAGGACTATGACTAAGTGAGACCAGGAATAAAGAGCCCAGGGAAGGCTATATATTTTGAACGTTTACTGTGCAATGCTAAGTGAGAATATGATAGGTGAGCTGTTTCTAAGTACACAGCTAAGTAGTCACCTTATTGTGATTAGTTGGTTGTAAGGTATAATACGGAGTGAATAATCCTTTTAGAATTTATTTCACTATATAACAAGATTGGGGGAGTGTTCATGCTATACAATACAGACTTACAAATTACTTCTATCTTAGTCTTCTAATGTTATTTAGTCCTTTTTTGCATTTTTGATCTTTTATCTCTTTTTATACCTTCAAGTCATTTTTTTGTCAAGTAAATGGTTTAAAAATCAACACAATAGTGTCATAAATTGACATTTAGAGGTTAAAAACTGCTATTATAGATAAAATGACTACATTAAAATTTTTAAAACGAAACAAAATCTAAACCAGATATTAATTCCACTCTGCAGTCCTATTATAGAATTTTATGAAAAGTAAAAAGTAACTGTTCAATTTATTATAAACAAAAAATTTCCAAAAGTAGTTTAATATAATAAAAAATACAAACTTTTACATAAGTGAATTTTATAGTAAAATTTATGATACCTATTTGGGAGATGAAAGACCTCCAACCATAAATAATTTCACTTCAAACTAAACTTTAATAAAAATTAATTTCAAAAACAGAAATTCATATAAATCAAATGAACCGCCATCGAGAAATACAAGATATTGGCGGCATGCAAGCAATTCATTATGGTTGTCACTGGTGTGTTCATAAAAATGACAACTAACGCCAATATTCATGCTTTTACCGAAAGGTGTAAAACTTATATATAAAAAGTATTCATGGTAGTGTCGTCTAATAAAAATCTGCGTAATATCTCAACAATGGCTACCAATTTTAATTATCAAGACAAGTAGCAATGCCAAGATGAAATGATAGTGTACTGGTAGGCTAAAACCAAGAGGTTAGACTGAGAACTAACGCTGAAATAATCGAAAAGTTATTCCAATAAATATATAAAATAAAACTAAAACATATATATTATTATTATAACAAGGCCCAAATTAGATAAGAAACCTGCGTTAGGGAGTGTGTAAATAATAAAACGGTGTAGAAAGAAAGTCCAAAGGTAAAGTGAAAGCCCATTAAGAAAATTGTATAAATAGGAGGTCAACATAAGAGGTAGGTAAGAGTGATTTCTGTCTGAGGAACATAAAACCAATTCTGACTTTGGCATCGGAGCGGCTTGCAGGTACACCTTGTTGAACAAAATGTTTTGATGTCTCCAAATCCAAGAGGAAAGCTTGAAGACTTTGCTGCAGGGTGTGTGTGTGTTGTCTAGTTGTTTGAAACTTGTTAATTCACTCCTTAAGATGATCCAAGTTCATTTGAATCTTTAACCTTTTGAAAAGATGTGTTTTCTAGAAAGCTGTCAAAATTTCAACAGGTTGTTTTACCTTAGCAGATTTTGAAAAGGTTTTGAAAAACTTGGTTGACTTTGTTGTCAAACCAAAACAATCGATTGTTTCGACAAAACAACCGATTGTTTTCCTGAAAACCTTAACAAAATTCTGTTAAGCGGTTTTAATATGTTTTAAATGATCCTAACTAACTTGGCTCCTTTA
>Ga0123342_1001565_pt1 | contig 38509 bp, 21 predicted proteins | sample Turbeawhitnodule_FD_89960 | JGI IMG/M metagenome (GOLD analysis project Ga0123342, IMG submission 89960) | Root nodule microbial communities of legume samples collected from Mexico - Turtle bean Mexico white nodule | ecosystem: Host-associated > Plants > Roots > Nodule | place: Mexico: Nepantla...
TAGGAGGAAATAACATTTCCAAGTGGCAAAGAGTTTGAATCATGCGAGACTCAAGTTTATTAAGATCAAATTGACTTAAACTTTTCCCACATAATTGTCGAAAAAATGAACACATTTCTACTACCACTGTAGTCACATTGTTTGGTAGAACATTACGTACGACAATAGGTAGTAATTGTTCCATAATAATATTACAATCATGACTCTTGAGTCCAAAAATCTTTCCACCTTTCAAATCTACACACCTTGCAATATTACTTGAGTATCCATCTGACATTTTAGCATTTTTCAACGTCTGCAAAAACGTTTTTTTCTTTAATTTTGACAATGAAAATACACTTGGTCGAATTTTTCCTTTATCATCTGGCCAAAGCTCTTTCCTTATACCCATTTCTTTAAGAACCTTTTGGGCTTTGAGATTATCCTTGAACTTCTTAGGATCATTAAGTAATGTAGACAAAACATTGTCACAAACATTTTTCTCAATATGCATCACATCTAGACAATGCTGTAACAAGTTGGTCCGTCAATAAGGAAGTTTAAAAAATATACTTCTCTTTCTCCATTGCTCTACTCCAACTTGAACAACATTCTTTCCACGAGCCCTCTTACTTGTATATATGGGGTTTAATGGTTTTCCAAATGTAACATTCACACCCTCAACTTGATTCCATATGTCTGACCCTGACAAAGGTTCTGGTGCATCCCTTAGATAATTTGTTCCATTAAAAAGATGACGATTCAATCTGAATTTGTGCTCTTTATTTAAAAATCTATGATGTCGCATAAAGCAGAATTTGCCCCTGTACAACCAAGAAGAGTCGGTTTCAAAGTTACAGGTAGGGCAAGCAAGACCAGTGTGCGTGTTCCATTCAGACAAATTACCTAGCCCAGGGAAGTCACTAATTGTCCACAACAAAGCCGCTTGCAATGTAAACATTTCTTTTTTTGAATAGTCAAATGTTTGCACTTCACCAAACCATAACTCCTTCAATTATCTTTTGAGTGGTTCTAAGTAAACATCAATGTCATTTCCTACCATTTGTTTTCCAGAAATTATCATGGAGAGGATAAAAGATGTTTGCTCCATACACTGCCAAGGGGGCAATTGTATGGGATGAGAACCATTGGCCATATATTATGGTTTGTACTCATGTTTCCATAAGGATTGAAGCCATCAACAACTAAGCCTAATCGTACATTTCGAGGATCATTTGCAAATTCTGGATGCAATAAATAAAATGATTTCCAAGCCTCAGAATCTCTAGGATGCCTCATCAACCCATCTTGATCATCCTTTGATGCATGTCTTGTCATAGACTCAATCGTCTTAGAACTCATAAACAATCTTTGCAAACGCAGTTTTAATGGAAAGTAACGCAAGATTTTTGTGTATTGCTTCTTATCTTTATTTTTCCACTTAGACGGTTTACACCATTTACATTCTTCTAAACCTTCATTGTACTTAACAAAGTGTCTAAACAGATTATCGAGATCTCAACACTAAAAACTTATACATAAATTCCTATTAATTTTTTTGACGCACTAATGAAATAGAAGAAAAGGTAAGTAAATAAAAAAAATCAAAAAAGAGAGATAAAAATATAATTAAAATAAATGTGATTAGTGGGACGAAAATGAAAGGTGAATTCAATAAATTAGTTACGTGATTTATTTTACTTAAATTAGCTTCTTTTGATTTATGTGAAGAAAATCTAAGAAGTGGTAGGTAAAATTAGTTATTAACATTTTATTTTTGTTTCCTTCGGTCATTTGAAAAACAAAAATAAGAGATTTGAGGATGATGATTACCCTATAATCTCAACACCTAAAAGTCGAGTAACACCTAAAAGTCGAGTAACTAACTAGTATGTACTATTGCTATATAAATGGAATTAAGTAACATTAAACAAATTTTGAAATATTATTAATCATATTATTAAGGAATATATCAGTTATCATATATATATATATGACTTAAATAGTTATTATTATATATCAATTATCATATGATATAGTTAGTTATTATATGACATAATTAGTTGATTGAATAAATATAATGAGGTTTTATATTCCTTTTCAGTATTACAATTTTGTATGTATATATATATATATATGTATATATACTACACTCTTTCAATGAGAATTTATCTCATCTGAAACCAATCTATTTATTCTTGACATGGTATCAAAGCACGATCTTGGTGCTCTTGATTATCAAAATTTTCATACTTTCTAAAAACACCCATATCGCCATGGCAAATGATTCGAAGGGTTCTGAATCAGATATTAAAACCACTGATCCCTCACACTCGTTCTATATTCATCATTCAGATCAACCAAGCCATGTCTTGGTTCCTATCAACTATCAACCCACAACAAACATAAAAAAAATCTCAGGAAGTATCAGATTCAACTTCTTCTAGTGCAGTACAAGGATTCATCGTGGAGCAGATTCAAAAATTGGCTCAAGCAATCAAATGCCACATGTTTGATTCCATCAACTCTTGTGTCTGTTAATTCTAGTAGCGCAAGTTCTTGGATTTTGGATACCGGCGCCATGGATCACATTATTTCCCACAAGTCTCTTTTAATTGAACCCAAATCTTCCAATATTACAAGTGTCAATTTACCGAATGGTGCTACGACACAAGTCAGACACACTAGCACCGTTATTTTTAATCCCAAACTCACACTTAAAAATGTTCCATGTGTCCCATCTTTTAACTTGAACTTGGTTTCAACCAACAAACTCACAAAGGACCTAAATTGTTGTATTCTATTATTTTCTAAATTTTCTATTTTGCAGGATTTGGTTTCGGGGAAGATGATTGGCTTGTGTAGACAGTGTGGTGGTCTTTACTACATGCATCCATCAAAGAATAAATCGACTATTTTCCATGTCACTTAGCCATCCGACTTATGGCATTTACGTTTGGGTCATCCCTCTTTTTCTCATTTTAAAATAATGTCACATTCACTCCTTTATCATTCTAAATAACTAGGAAATAATTGTACAATTTGTCCAAAGGCTAAGCAGACACGCCTGCCTTTTCCCAGAAGCTCAATAACCACAAAGTTTCCTTTTTCACTTTTATATTGTGATGTCTGGGGTCCTCATAAAATTCATACGCACACTTGTTTGCGTTACTTTCTTACAATTGTTGACGATTTTTCTCGTTGCACATGGATTTTTCTCATGCATCATAAATCAGAGACAATTTTTATTAACTAATTTCATACAATTAGTCAAAACTCAATTTCAAACAAATGTTCAAATGATAAGAGTGGATAACGACACACAATTTATTCCTCTTCCCAGTTTTTTTTCAAAATAAAGGAATCGAGCTCCAAAGTTCTTGCATTCACACTCAACAACAAAATGGAGTTGTTGAACGAAAACATCGACACATTTTGAATGTTGCTCGTTCTCTCATGTTTCAATCAAATGTCCCACTTGAATTCTTGGGGAAATGTGTCTTAACTGCAGTGTACCTTATAAATCGAATTCCAACACCTTTGTTATCAAACAAATCTCCATTTGAGGTCTTATATAACTGCCCTCCTTCTCTTGCATATTTACGGGTCTTTGGTTGTGAATGTTACGCGACCAATGTTCACCCAAAACAAAAATTTGACCCTCATGCATCTATTTGTGTCTTCATGGGGTATCCAAATGGCATAAATGGGTATAATTTTTTTTGATTTACAAACCAAAAAAATATCCATCAGTCGTGACGTATATTTTCAAGAAAATATTTTCCCTTTTCTTTCCAAATCTTTTCAGTTCCCTTAAAATTCATCACCATATTTTTCTCTACCTCCCAACAGTTCCTTCGATACACCGATTCAACCGATATCCTCTCCTGATTTTTCTCCCAATTCAATGTTTCCCTTACTTGATCAAAATTCGGAATCACCTACACCTTCCTCTGACGTCGCTATTCCAGAATCCTCATCCTCAAAAACAGCCATACCATCCTCATTTCATTCTCGATTGCCTACTCCGTCTTCTTCCTCACCTTCTGCGACGTCGGAACCCTCCAATCTGTCACCAATTTTGACCCTCGATGAACCTCCTCTCCGCTGTTCCACTCGTCATATTCAACCTCCTGCATGGAAAAAAGATTATGACATGTCTTCCCACATTAATCATTCTTCGATGCAATCAAGTTCTCGTAAAGGTACAAGGTATCCCCTTTCTTCTCATTTATCTATTTTTTGTTTTTCTCCTTATCACTGTGCCTTTTTAGCCCTCTTAACAGCATAAAAAGAACCATCTTCCTTCGAGCAAGCTAACCGTGATCTACTTTGGCGTCAAGCCATGTTTGCTAAACTTCAAGCTCTAGAACGCAACAACACCTGGCAGATGGTTCCTTTTCCACCGGGGCACAAACCAATCGGCTATCGTTGGGTATATAAAATCATGTATAATTCTGATGGGGCCACTGAACGGTATAAAGCTCGTTTGGTCGCCAAGGGCTTCACCCAGGTTGAAGGTATAAAGTATAAGAAAACTTTTTCTCCTATTACCAAGGTCACCACTCTTCGTTGTTTATTAAATGTTGCAACTTCCTACAATTGGTATACCCATCAATTTGATGTGCACGATGCATTTCTTCATGGGACATTACAAGAAGAGGTGTATATGACTCCACCTCCTGATCTTCATCGTCTGGGGGAGAATCTAGTATGTCGACTTCACAAATCTATTTATGGTTTAAAACAAACATCACGAAATTGGTTCTTAACTTTTGCAACTAATGTTAAATATGCTAATTACATACAATTAAATGCGGATTATTCACTTTTTACTAAATCTCAAGGTAAAAGTTTACTACGTTGACTGGTAATGATTTACATGAAATCAAGTTGCTCAAAAGTCATATGCTCAAACATTTTCTTATTTAAGATCTCGGTGAATTGAAATATTTTCTGGGGATAGAATTCTCTCGTTTCAAAAGAGGGATCTTTATGTCTCAAAGAAAATATTCATTGGATATTTTATAAGACATAAGATTATCAGGTGTGAAGCCAACAAAATTTCCAATGGAGCAAAACTTGAAACTGATAGATGAAGATGACAAAATACTTCATTATCCGAGCAAGTATGAGAGACTGGTTGGAAGATTAATATACTTGACAGTTACCAAACCTGACATAGTATATTTAATACGTACCCTTAGTCAATTCATGAACACACCTCGAAAGCCACATTGGGAAGCAACGTTGTGGGTTCTTAGATATACTAAAGGGACGCTAGGTCAAGGTCTTTTTCTACCATATGAAAATAATTTAACTCTTAATGCATATTGTGATTCAAATTGGGGAGGATGTCGTGCTACAAGGCGTTCTATTTCTGGTTACTGTGTTTTTCTCGGATCATCACTCATCTCTTGGAAATCGAAGAAACAAACGAATGTATCACGTTCGTCGGTAGAAGAAGAATACAAAGCAATGACAAATACTTGTCTGTAATTGGCTTGGTTGAGATATATAGTTTGGGATTTGAAGGTTGAATTGCACAAATCGACTTCATTATTTTGTGATAATCAAGCAACTTTACATATTGCAACTGATCTAGTTTTTCACGTACAAAACACATTGAGATTGATTGTCACATAGCTCGGGAAAAACTTCAAGCAGGTGAAATTCATCCATGTTATGTTTCTACAAAAATGCAGTTGCCAGACATTTTTACAAAAGCACTTGATAAAGATCAATTTGAATTTTCGTGCAGCAAGTTGAGAGTTCTTGATTTGCACTCTCCAATTTGGGAGTATTAAGCAATACATCAGTTATCATATGATATTATTAGATATTATATGACTTTAGTTATCAAAGAAATTATATATCAATTATCATATGATATAATTAGTTATTATGTGACATAATTAGTTGATTGAATAAATATAATTAGGTTTTATATTGTAGTTATAATTTTGTTTATATATATATATACACTACACTCTTTCAATGAGAATTTATTTCATTTGAAACCAATCTCTTTATTCTTGACACATATTAATAATATTTTATGGTATATCTTATATTATCAATAATTTTTAATAACATTTTTACATATTAATAATTTGTTTAAATAATGTTATTAAGAAAATTTAATAATATTTTTAATAGAAAGATAATATTCCAAATATGTTGTTAAAAATATTTAGTAATATTTAAAAAAAAAAAGTATAATATTATAAAAATATTATTATCACATAATTATCTTACACCTTAATATAAACGAATATGGTGAGAGAAAAAATTAGAACAAAAGGACATGTATGAATAAAAAAGATTTCAAAGACATAGTAATTAATACATGTATTAAAAATTTGCTTTGAAAAGTTATACTGTTAATTTTTAAAACATAATAAAATTAAACACTAACTTAATTAGAAATTAATTTTAATTTTAATTTATATAAGTAATTTTCTTAGTAGCCAATGTAAGAAGATCCATTTATATTTTAATTTAGAAACTAATTTAGTTACACCAATTTGTAAACCTTATTTTAAAAAAAATCATATCATATACATACTTATAAAAATTAAAAGAAATTTAAAGTAATATTATAAAAACTAAAATAAATTTAAAGTAATATTATAAAAACTAAAATAAATTTAAAGTAATATTATAAAAACTAAAATAATTTTGTTTAGTTAACAAGACTCATCATAAATTCAAATGCACCAATAGTTTTAAGGCAAATACTCCGTACACCCGATCACTTTTAACCTGTATCCAACATATTGTTTTAATTTCAAAATTGCCCTTAATTCCGGAAATAAAAATCTAGAATTGAAAATAATATATTCTGGAGGTTATTAAGTTTCGGAAATAAAAATCTGAAAAAAAAATTAAAGTTCTATTTCGGACAAAAAAATTCCAAAATTGAAAATAATACATTTCGGAAAAAAATATGAAAAAGAGATTATTCTGTTTCGAAAATGAAAATCCAGAAACAAAAATGAAAAACCCATTCCAGATAAAAAATCCGTAATATAAATTTTCGTTATGGAAAAAAAAATCCAGAACACATTTTAGAATTTTTTTTTAAGAACAATTTCGACTTTTCTACTTGAATCGGGGAGTGATATGGTGCAAGAAGCAATTGCCTAGTTTTAATTACATTGAGTTTTTCGGAGTGAGTTAGTTGATTCGGCAATGGCACAACAATTTCTACTTCCAACGCTGTCAAATTACTCTTTCTAAAATATTATTTTATAATGATAATTTGTTATAAAACATTTCAAAGTAGTTAAAATTCATTAAATTATGTATTTTAAATTTTTCATCTTAAAATAACTATTTTTCAGAATATTTCTAAAATGTTCGATGGATGATTGATATTTTTAAAGTATAAAGATTTAAAAATATATTTTATCATTTTACAGTGATAAAAAGAAAATGTATTTTTTTTTATGAAGGTGCATAAAACGATGGTCTCTCCACCTAACCATAAACCCTAGAAACTCACTGAACCCACTCACTCAACGAGAGCATACAGTTTTTGTTTTAATTTTTTATTTTCATTTCTCTAATAAAGAAAAACGAAAATTGGAAGCCAAAATCCACAGATAACACACTATGCTATGCTATACTCTCTAATCCGTTTGCGCCGTTACGCTTCTCCTCACTCTCCCCTTCTTCGTCTTCCTATAAACCGTTTCTCCTCCGCCGTTGCCGCCATGGTTGCTCACGCCAAGGACGACGCCTACCTTCAGGCGGCGATTCCTAAGCGCATCCAGCTGTTCCAGACTATCCAGGCGGAGCAGCAAACGCAGCGCCTCTCGCTTTCGCCGGATCCTATCAAAGTTAATCTCCCTGACGGCGGCGTGAGGGAGGCGAAGAAATGGCTCACGACTCCGCTCGACGTGGCGCGCGAAATCTCCAAAAATTTGGCCAACAACGCGCTCATCGCCAAAGTCAATGGCGTGCTCTGGGATATGACGCGCCCGCTCGAGGAGGATTGCCAGCTCCAGATCTTCAAGTTCGACGACGACGAAGGACGAGACACGTTCTGGCACTCTAGCGCGCACATTCTTGGCCAGGTCTAGCTCTGTTCAATTTTTTAAATATTTTTTATGTCAATTTGTATTATGATGAATAATGATATTGTTGTTGTTATTGTTTTTTGTTTTGTTTATTTTCAGTCTCTCGAGACGGAGTATGGATGCAAGCTCTGCATTGGGCCCTGCACTACAAGAGGGGAGGTTCGTGTGTGCTTTTTGTTGGTTGTAATGTGTTTCTGCAGTGTTGACTTTGTTGTGATGTTTTTGTGAGGTGTGCATTGAATGAGACAGTGAATGTTCTATGTTAGGGATTCTATTATGATGCGTTTTACGGTGACTTGGGTCTCAATGACGATCACTTTAAGCAAATTGAAGCTGGAGCATTGAAGGCTGTTGCGGTATTCTTCTTCTTTATTACCTTATTTATGTCCTTTTAACGTTTAGTGCTGCTTTAGATGCTACCGTGGCTCTTGGGATTATTTCCGGTTACCATGATGAACAATAGTAACGGTACTAAATGTTTTTCTGTTTACGTTCATTTCTCCTTGTAATCTTGTGTTTTGTAGACTTTCAGATAACATTTAAACTTTATAGTTGCACAGCTGTGGAGTGTAATATCAAAGATTGTTCCAAATTTCTGACCCCATATATTTCTATATCTGGATCTAATGTTCATCAACAGTATATTTGGAATGTTAAAATTGAATTTGGTTTATTTTGTTGACCAAATCTTGAGTTTGGAATGTTAAAAAAATAGTAAGTGATTTTATTTTTAAGGAAAATGCTATTCTAAAATGATATCTTCCCCAATATGAGTGCAAGGATGTACCCTTCCTTCAACTTTTGTTTAAGATCTCATTGCACTTTCAATTAAATAAGGTAGATGCATCACACCCTAACTCATTTTAGAGATAACCTCACTTTAGAGGAGCCAACCTTATTCAATTTTTCAATTCCATGGATTTCATTGCTTTTGTTATAGAAGTTGTCTCTAATCTGGTAAAAATTGATTTTGATTTTTAAGCTTTTTTGATTGGCCATATCGCCCTTAGTAAAAAGCTAATTTTAATAAAGAAAGATAGGAAGCCTCTCCCGTTTTTAATTAGCTCCAAACGTAAGTTTGATTTCTAAATAAATCCAAATCCCATTTTTATAATGCATGTTTGGAAGCAACACTTGACGCTGTTTTTATTGTAGAATGCATGTAGTGGTGGATGGGTGTCCACTCACTGATAAAGAGTTTCAAACATAGAATTTAATGTCTAAATCATAACATATCATTTCATACTTTCAAATGTTCCTAATACAGCGAAAGATGTTTCAGATTTTCCTTCTTAATCCAGATGTTTTGATCTGGTTGATTTTTTGCTTTCTTTTACCTCTCATTTCCAAGAATTTTCCTAGCATGTTTCTATGGTAATAAATGTTGGCTTTAAATGGAGAACAAGAGAAAAACGTTGCAGTAACAAAGACAAGTATGCTAAGATGGTTATGTGGCAGGATAAGAAAGGATGGGATACAAAATGATTGTAAATGAGGAGATTTTGATGTGACAGCTACTTAGAAAATGATGATGAAAAATCAGTTGGGATGAATTGGAAACATGTAAAGATGGCACTGGAGGCACCGATGAGGAGAGTAACTAATTATTTTAATGCCTTATAAAAAGGGGTGGAGGAAGATCAAGAACAACAGTGGAAGAAATTATAGAAAGGAAAGGTTCACAGTGAATAATATTTCTGAAAATTTAGTTTTTAATTAAACCTGTTAATCTGTGATATATTTAGCTGGCCCCATTTAGTGGAACAAGTTTATTGTTGTTGTTGTTGTATGTGCTGTTCATCATTGTGATAAACATTGCTTTTGTGTTAATTTTGGAGATTATATTTACAGGAAAAACAGCCCTTTGAGCGCATTGAAGTTACACGTGATCAGGCACTAGAGATGTTTTCAGATAATAAGTTTAAGGCAAGCGTAACATTAATTTTTGGGGAGGGTGGGCTGGGGTTAGCTTCTTGTTTTAATGATATTATCTATTACCTTCTTAATTACTCAATCATACTGATCTGAACTATATTTCCAGTTTCCTTTCGCCTATAATATTTTATATCTCAAATTCACAATTTAGCGCTTTGGCTTTGTGTTTATTGTGATCAGATTGAGATTATCAATGATTTGCCTGCCGACAAAACTATCACGGTATACAGATGTGGTCCGCTGGTTGATTTGTGTCGTGGACCCCATATACCTAATACATCATTTGTCAAAGCAATTGCATGTTTAAAGGTATGTGTAAGCTTCCTTTTCACGCAACCACTTCTTAGTTTTTGATTTATCCTTTAATTTGTATCAATGACAAGTGCTTTGGTTTAATTGGGTTGGAATTCCAGGCTTCATCAGCATATTGGAGGGGGAACAAAGAACGTGAAAGTTTACAAAGAGTTTATGGCATATCTTATCCTGATCAGAAGAGTTTAAAGGTGTATTGAATGATCAATTGCAGTTCCTTGTGGGATAAGTAAATAACTAGCTAGTAGTCGTAAATAGTGTCCTATAGCATTTATCAGTGCCCTAGCTCGTCTGTACTATGCTAGATGCACACTGTAGTGTTTTTGAATTAAGGCTTACTGTGTTATTATCATTTGTTAATTGATTCTTTTCCCCATCTTTTTGTTTTTGAATTTTTTAGGAATACTTACATCGGCTGGAGGAGGCTAAAAAGTATGACCACAGGATTTTGGGTGTGAAACAAGAGCTTATTCTTCATCATGAATGGAGGTATGTTGGGACCATTATTGTCTGAGATTGCAACATTTAGTAAGCTTCTCTGACTGATATGTCTTCATCTGTCTTTGTTTATGTCAGTCCAGGAAGCTGGTTTTTTCTTCCACATGGCACTCACGTTTACAACAAACTCATGGACTTCATTCGAAATCAGTATAGAGACAGGGGCTATCAGGAGGTTGAGTGTTAGGCTACATCTGGCTCATTGTGTTGAGTTTAAAAGTCACTCTGATGTTAAACTTATCAAACAATCTTTAAAAGCAATGTGGAACTTGTTTGTCTGTTTTAGCTTAAAAACTTCTTTTAAACTAGAAGCTCTATTTCGTCGTTCCACATTGAACTGTGTAGGATGATTGGGAGAGGGAGGCTACAGTATAATCTTTTATTTTTTTGAGAAAAGCTACTTCAGTTAATTATTTTAAAAGCTTTTTTTCCTTTTCTTTTATAAACTTTAAGCTCCTTCATTTTTTAAAGACTTTTTCTCCAAATATCTTTGACTTAGCTTCTCATTTTAAGGAGAAGAAAAGCAAAAAAAGATAGGCCCAATACTACCGTATTGTAGGAGTTTCTTAAAGTGACAAAGCAATCTTTTTCCATGTACTTAGTACTTATTTACAAATGGAATCAACAGGTCATATCTCCAAATGTATTTAACATGGATCTGTGGGTGCAATCTGGTCATGCTGCAAATTATAGAGAGGATATGTTTATCTTAGAGGTATGCTTTTCCCAATATCTATAAATACTAGTTTCTTTAAGAATGTGGGTTAGAGAGTTGGAGGAAAATTCTTTTTCTCACGGGAATCTAGATGAATCATATTTGTCTTGATGTATGTACTCATGTAATTATTACCTTTATGAATGATCTGTGTGCGAGGACCATGTATGAGGATGTAGGTAAAGAAACTAATAGAGTTGTTGGGATTTCTATAGGATATCTAGTCCATATTTTAAGTTGCACAACCTGAAAAGTATAAAACCCTTCCAAGAAGGTATTTTATTTAAAAGAAATCAAGTTATTGACCAAAGTGTATTTTTTTTTATGTGAACTAGATTGAGAAACAAGAGTTTGGGTTGAAACCAATGAATTGCCCAGGACACTGTCTGATGTTTAAACACAGGGTTCGATCATATAGAGGTAATTTTCAGTTAGATGGAGATTTATCTTTTCAAATGGTATCAATCTTTTATGTTTGTATGTTCAGTGGATGAGCTAGTCCAATCTGTCTGAATTCAGGAAATGCACATGTTTGAGCTCCTAGATAAGTGTATTACAGTTTGCCTATGTAGAAAAATAAGTATTCACTGTTGTTATTTTATGGCTTCAGTTTTTCCTCTTCCTATGATAAGACCGATTCCTTTTGTGTACAGGACGACCAGGGTGGGAAGTGTGACTGTGGTTCATCTAGAATTTGTAATTTTCCACATAACATATTGTTGTTTGGCATAAGCAAAAGTTTTTCAATCTGTCAACTTAATAAAATTGAACTTGACTATGAATTTATGCCTTTGTGGTGGTGATAGGTGGCCAGTCTGTATTTATTTTACAAGTGAGCTCAAATACCAAGGGCTTGTTTGAAACTGATTTTAATATTTTATTTAAAAGCTATTTTGTAAATAGTTTTGGAAAACTATTTTCGAGAACATAAAACTAGAACACAATATGTTTGATAACACAATCTTTCTCTGTTACTGCTCCACCATGCCACGGACCATCATCAATGCTGAACTTGTAGGCCCTTATCACCATCAATATCACACCTTTCTCTCCCTGTATTGTTGACTTGTCCTCTCACCACCATCCTAGATGTACCACCACACTCTTCCACTGCTGGAACGCCTTGCACTGTCAACCAGCTGCCATCACTACTTGCTGCCAGAATGGCTTAGCATTGTCAATGCAAACCCTTTCCTTAGGTTAGGGAAAAATGATGAAAATAAGAGAGGTTAAAGGGTTGACTATGGGTTTCTACAAGGCATCACTTTCTCTTTTCTTGAGAGACATTAATGAGAAAAAAAAAAAACAGATTCAGAAAACATCTTGAACCTGTTCTGATTTTTTTGTTTTAAAAAACTAATTTTGAAAACATTTTCCCCAAAATTTAAATGAGAACTAATGACATCAAGCAAGTTTATTGTTTTTAAAATTAAAGAATTGTTTTTAAAAACAATATTGAAATAGAGGCTCATCTGTAGTTTGTTTTTAAGTTGATATGCTTCATGGGTTTGAGTGTATATATTGAAGAATGGAATTTGATTGAGCTGATATTTTATATGAAATATTGTCTCAACTTTTCAATGGTTCAGAACTTCCTCTCCGTTTTGCTGATTTTGGGGTTTTGCATCGGAATGAGGCTAGTGGTGCCCTGAGTGGATTAACACGCGTTAGGCGATTTCAGCAGGTAAATATTTCTTCTTTACCAGGATTAACATAATTTTTGGGGTCTACTTTTTATTGGGTTTATCTAATAAAATTAATTTGCTGCTTAGTATATTAAACCAGGAAATACATTCTTTTTCCTGTCAAGGTACAGAGGCAGGAAGGCATACATTTTTGTGCATTATTATGGCTATATTCTTTGATTTTCTTTTTGTAGGTATACATAGTGAATTGAATACTAAGCATAACAAAAATCCCATTGGGGTGTTTGAAATTTTTAATGCATGTTTTGGGTCTCGTTAATTATGAATACTGGAGTAGAAAATGCTATTTTTTCAAAAAAGTTGGGGATTACTGTTTGTGGGCTTAACAATTTTATAGACAGAAACAGTGAATTGGTCTGCTCATATTAAAATTATACCACCTGGGATTGTGTTTATATGCTGTTATAATAGTGTAGTTAAAATGTATTTTTTCCTGGTGATGTTTTTTTTTTTCCATTTTTTAAAAATATGATGCGATTACAACTCAAAGAACTTCCCTTATCTTTACTTTCTATTTTCTGTACTGTTTCTGTTAATGACATTGAATTTAAATGTTGCTCAGGATGATGCACATATTTTCTGTAGGGAGTCCCAGGTGAGTTTATCTTTAAATTTATGCATCATAAATCTTTGTAAGTCTCTTTTGAGCTGCAGTTTGAGTTACTGATTTTATTTATTTTACAGATAAAGGATGAAGTGAGGAACGCATTGAGTTTCATCAATTATGTCTATAACATATTTGGTTTCTCATATGAGCTGAAGCTTTCAACGGTATGCTTTCAATCTTAATTGTTCTTAATGGCTTTCAACGGTATGCTTTCTAAATGTCTTTAAAATCAGAAAATCCAGAGTTTGAAAGCTTAGTCCCAACTTAAGGTGCTCTCAATAGTATCTTAATTGTTCTTGCCTGTGGACTGTTTTTAGATTTTATTATGAAATCCGATTTATCTGGCAGTTTCCTCCAGTAGATTAAATTATAATTATGGCTATACTAATTGCTTATTTAAATTTACAAAGAAATGTAGTATTTTTTTTATTGTGGGTTCTGTCATGTATTAGTGTTTAAAACTGGATGAAATTTTGCAAAATCAATGTATTCACCATATATTATTATTTATCTGGCATGGTAACTTTATGGGGGGACTTACATTATAATTCCGTTTCTTCCATGTAGCACTGAATCATTGATGCTCATTTTAACTTCACAGCAAATTTGTTGTCTTTCTATCCTGGTTCCCAGTTAAGGAGAAACACAGAGAAAGTTTTTGCACACCAATACTTGTTTTTATATAGAAAGTTTTTATTTTTTCTTTCTGTTAAAGATCACTGTTTGATAGCGTTTTGTTATTTGTTTTTTCATGTACATGATTAGAGACCAGAGAAATACCTAGGAGATATTGCAACTTGGGATAAAGCAGAAAGTGCTCTTAAAGAAGCTTTAGATGATTTTGGCAAGCCTTGGCAGGTAATTATGTCTTCCTCTATATATCTTATAGAATACTTCATGCCAATGACATATAGTTAGCGATCTTGTTTTGAACATATGGTTATAATTCTGCTTTGATTAGAACTAATTCAAAATGGATATCCAAAAGTGGAGTTTTCTCATCTCACCTTCAATTCAATTATAGGTTTACTTCATTTCATTATTATTTTCTGATAGAACACAGTGCAGTAGTATTATTGAAAGGGAAATATTAGCCTTGTCAGATAGTCCTCTGTAATAGTAAGAAAACACCAAGAACCTCTAAACAGACACTGAAGGGTGTCAAATACCAAGGGAATTCCCAGATTTCTCTCAATTCACTCAACAATTGCCTACACCTGTTTTCTCCCTTCCCTTCACATTTATCCCACCATTCTCTCATCATTTGGTGATAGTTGCACAGAATCACTCTTCTCTCCAATCTGCCTATGAAAGATGAACTTTCTGTTAACAACCTCAAAATCCCCTTGTCCTTTTCTCTACTACAGGCCCATTCCTCAAGTCCACCCTTGACTTCTCTATGCATCATATCACCCAATTTGCTTCTGTTGCCAATTTCGTTCTGTGGAGGACATCACCCATTTCTTCTCTTTCTCTTAATGTTGATATGGGCAAAGGGTTTTCCACTCGCACCTACGCACACTCTTCATTTTTTATTTTCTCAATTATTATTTTCTGTGGAAGGAATGTGACATTTGTTAGCTTTTTAATATCTTTGTGTTTATATTCTGTGTAAAACCTTGCAGTTGAATGAAGGGGATGGGGCATTCTATGGACCAAAGATAGACATCAGTGTATCTGATGCATTAAGTAGGAAATTCCAGTGTGCAACTTTGCAGGTTTGCCTTGTTCAGATGGATTTGTGTTCACATGATTTAGTTTTCGATAACTTTTCATCTGATAGCTGGACGGATGTGATTTCTTGCAGCTTGACTTCCAGCTTCCTGATCGTTTTAAGTTGGAATTCTCTGCCGAGGATGAAGCCAAAATTGAGAGACCTGTAATGATACACAGAGCAATTCTAGGGTCTGTTGAACGCATGTTTGCCATACTTTTAGAGCACTACAAGGGTAAATGGCCCTTCTGGCTCAGTCCTCGTCAAGCAATTGTATGTCCCGTGTCTGAAAAATCACAAGCTTACGCACTACAGGTACACAGCTCTGATTTTTATGCTTTATTCTTTAGTATATTTGCTTATAACTATTAAATGATACAAATGTTGTACTGCATATCTCGACACAGCACCTGTAATTTCATGTCTGTAAATTAACTGTCTATTACTCTCATAGGAGCTTATGTACTTTTCCTTGTGTATTCCTGAGCTTTTCTGTATCATGTTCATACAATTGAGTCAGTTTGGTTTCGTGTTATTAAATTATGTTCAGTCCATCACATGCACTTTGAAGTAAACTTCCAGCTGTAACCTGATCACAAAGCTCGAGCAATCTCCTTCAACAGTTCACCAGCTTAGAGTGTGTTTCATTAATAATCACTAAAGTTCCACCTTGTACAATTCTTTGAAATAGGAAACAAGGACGGACATGTATCATTTTTGTAATTATTAGCAAACGCAGGAAACATTTCTTAAATCAAACTGGCCATTGACTTTTCATTGTTTTATTTGTAATTTGTTTGGATACTTGTACTACTATATTTTGATATGTGAAAAGCAAGGGCTTGTTGTTCCTGTAACATTCTTGGAGTGCAATTTTCTAGGTGCGAGATCAGATCCACCAAGCAGGGTATCAGGTTGATGCTGATACAACTGATAGGAAGATTCAAAAGAAGGTAACGTAAACCTTTAGGCCCAAAAGTTTGATTTCATCACATATCATTCATTCAGAGGACAATAATGCCCACAATTTTTTCTATACTGCCAATGAAATATTGGTTATATGATTGGTATTATATTTGAAATATTTTTATGGTTCATATTATGCAAGTGTTTAGACAGAACACTGGTCTGTTGCCAAAGAGAATTTTATATTACTGGTTGTATCTTTTCTGCCCCAAGCTGTTGGCACTAGTCAGCTACTGATGAGTTAATGTGTTATGTTACTAGATTTTGTACCTTGCACGTTGCCAAAGTGTATGTATTCTTCTATTTTAATATTTTAAAATGTTACTTGTAATGAATTTGATTTTATTCAAGTTATATATTTGGAACCTTAATTAGAGTATTGTAATTTCATTTAATGCAACTAAACTAGTTTGGTCTCCCAGACAATGACTTGGTATCAGTTTCATAACCTGTTATATCAAACAAAGTTAATGGTCGTTTTGTGTCTTTTAATATCTGGGTTTTTATTTTTTATAAAAAGATTATTGTACTAAATGTTTAGTAAATCTGTAATTGATTTTTTTTTAAAATACTGTATACTTGTATTATTTATCCAGTTTCTCGATTGAAGAGAATTGTCTTTAAATAGAAGTTGTGACATTCTGCAGGTGCGAGAAGCACAGTTAGCACAATTCAACTACATCTTGGTTGTCGGTGAGGAGGAAGCTAATACTGGACAGGTTCTTTCTTTTTCCCCTTCATCATAAATAAACCTGTCCTTTTCTCTCTAGACTTATACTCATGCATTTCATATTTGATTGACCTAGGGTTGTTGTCAACTGCAAACAGTTTTTAATGATTTTTTCACACTTGGATAATTAAGTTTGGATTAATTAGAAGTGTCTAAAGGAGAAAGCAAGCTTGCTTATTTGAGCTGTGCACAAATAGTTTCATCACAATATTTCATTTACACATGGCATGTGCATTGTGCATAACATATAACATCATTCAAATTCAGAAACTGAAAGGGTTTGAGATTGAAGGTAAGATATATACCCTTGGCCTACATAACAAGCGAAGCTTGGGCTAAGGATTCTAGCATGGTCAAGTCTGTTCAGGCGTTGTCTTGATTGATTTTAGTTAAAAGAGCTTAAGCATGCTAGTATATCTCATTTTGGAGAAATTATCAAGTAGAACGCTAAGTATCCATATTCCCAATCCAAGCAATATCTTTATAATACATTCAAATTTTACAATTTATGGTACAAAAATATAATACTTAATCATGTGTTATTTAAAGATTAATGTAGATCATGATGGTCTTGAAGCACCTTATAATTTTTCCTTTTAGCTCAAGTATGCCTTAAATTTGAAGGGAGTTTCAAGTTAGATGTAATGTAAGCCTGAGCTACATCCTAAGAATTCTGATTAAGGTTGCATCATCTACTAATCTTGGAGGCTTTCTCCCGCAGTATCTCTTAAGAGGTGGCAATGGTCTGTGATCTGTCTGGAGAAGTATAACACCATTATTGTGCCTGGTTCCTAGGCTCTCTAGACCAAATATAATTTGTTTTTCATTTCTGCACCAGTAAAATATATTATCATCAGGGTTTACACCCACTTGTTGAGCCATTAGTTATGGATCATGTATCTTTTGATGGTTCTCTTTACTACCTGTGGAAAACTGAGTTGATTTGTTATTCCAGGTGAGTGTGCGAGTTAGAGACAAGGGAGATCATAAAGTTATGAGCATAGAGGACCTGCTTAAACATTTCAGAGACGAAGCTGCAGCTTTCCATTGATACTTTGCTTGTGACAACTGTTGAAGAAAATTTTCAGCCTCAAATACCTTAGTTTTAACACATTTGTGTGTGCATTATTTATATTTTTAACCTAGTTATTTATCCTGGTTTTATATATGATTTGAATGATCACTGTATTGCATTGCCATCATACTACTAAGATAATGGTACTTTTGGTTATACCTGGAGCGTAGTCAAGTAGATCTTGTATTGTTTTTTTTTACGTTCCTACCTTATATAAGCAGTCGAGTTTACAGGCCTCTTGAATTTTCTATTTTCTTTTGAAGTTGGTGACTGACATTTGAAGAAAATATACCTTTTGGAGTTGGTCCTCAAATGATGATTGTTTGCAACTTGCCTAGGTTTTTATTAGGATCCAGGATTTTGTCATCTTTGGTGGATTATTAAGCACGTTAAGTTGAACATTCATGTCCATTTTGGATGTAATAACGTATCAAATGTTTGTACGCAGTTAGCTTAACTGAACTGATAAATACATGGCATGACCAACATAGAATTTGCTTCATCTGGAAGATAGTTACGGGTTTAGAGTCTTCGTCAAATTACTTCTCACTCAAATGAACTGATTTTTGCATAAACGTTGAATCTGCAACTTCGAGAGGATAATCTTGGATGCAGTTGTCCCAACTGTGACGTCAACTTCACAAGTGTAGTAGGTAGCTTTAGAAGTTATCCTTTTTTTTTCATTAATCAAATGAACTTGAGCATAAGTAGTTTACTCACTTCACAACATAAATGAAAGGGTTCGTGCTGTATGATTTATTCTCTTCAATATATCTTTTTACTTATTTATTTTCTTTTTAAATAAAATTTTAATAAATATACTTAATTAATATCGGTAAATTTGACAAACCAGATACATTCATGAATAATGTTTTTTTTTTTTGCTTTTATTTGATGTATTCCTGACTTTTTATCAATAAATATAATAATATCTGTTCTTCATAAGTTAACAAATAGACCAAATTATCAAGATTGTCATTTATAGATTGACAATATATCTACATCATCTCTTAAAAATTGTTTGATAATAACTTCATTCTAAAAATAGAGATATATTTTAAAACTATTTTAATAATTTGTCTATTCTAAAATAAGCTGTTCCAAACTTAATCTGCATGCAAATAGAAAATTATGGAGTTTTCGGGCAAAATGATGTATTCTCATCAGCATTTGAAAATAAAGAATGAAATGTTGTCGTGAAAATTTATAATTATTATGTCTGACTGATTTTATAAAAAAATTCTATTAAATTTTGAATTATTTAATTGAGATTAAGTTTGATGAATTTTAAATTAATTCATCATACATCAATTATTATAATACTAAAACTTTCTTTGATTTTTTTCTTATTAAATTGTAATATATTTTTGAGTTTCCTGTTTTGTTCTCAAATTTCGACCGGTACAGTGTTATATTATTTTGAATGTTTTCTTAGATATTATTTACTATTTATTTTAAGACTTAACTTTGAAATAATATTGTTAAGTTAATATAACAATTTCTTCATGCACTTCCATAGTTACTGTGAAAAGATAATTTTATCCTTAATAAAAATAATAAATAATTCTAAATTTGTATATCTTCATCTTCTTTATCTTTTAGCAGCAACAACACCTTAGGCACCAAATTTAAAAATACCTATTTCGATGGTTGTTGGTATATGATTGTTTCACCAACTCAAACATTACTCAGATAATAAGAAGTCGTACGAGAAAATCTTTGCAAAAATATTTGAAAATCTAAAGATTGGTTTTAAAACTCAAAAATCTTTGAAGAAAAGGGTTGCAACCATGGTCAAATGATAAACTATTTTAATTGATGGAGGATGTAGAAGAAAATGAACATGAAAGGGATGATAGCATTATTGTACACGATGGAGAAGGAATTGTGGAGGAAGAATTTGAGGAAGTAGGAGACCTTATTGACAAACAAGACAAATAGAAGAATGAGCAAAATGAAGATGGTAAAGACACGAGAAACAAATGAAAGATATAAGTACGTGGATCATAACGAATATGAAAAAGATATACAATCAAAAATTGAGAAATATAACAAAGAAACTGGCACATACAAGGTTATCATAACTATGACAAAAAAAAGCTTAGATATGGGAGTGTAGGAAAAAATATGGAAGCCAATAAAAGAAAAAAATATGGAGCTAAGATATTAGATATAAGTAAAACTTGAATAGTATCATCCTAAAACTATTTAATATTGGATTCAAAATTATAGTCACTTGAAACTTCTTAATTATATTTTTTTTTACATTAAATTGAAGAAATAATTATGAAATTATTTATTTTGTAAAAATTATTTATCTCAAAAAAATATTTCAAAAGGCGCTAATTTATAAATACCACGGAAATTTTATTTTCTATTTCCTGTGTTTTAAAATTTATTACAATTATTTTCATAAAAAAAATGAGAGAAGAAATTTTGAGTATATGTATATGATGATAGTATGTTAGATGAAACCTATCTTGAGTCCCTTCATTGAATAAGTTATGTTGATACTTTTTTTAGTACAAAATAAATTAAGTTTTAGGTGGTACAAGCTATTGTAAATATTATTATTATTATTATTATTATTATTATTATTATTAATTTATATATTTCATAGAATTATTACTTATTTTATATTAAACTTAAAAAAATAAATTTATTAATTAATTTGAAACTAATCTATTACTAATTTTATCATAACATTACAAGAAAGTTATGAAATAAAAACCAATTTTAAAGACAAAAATAATTAGTTGCTACATACAGTGACTAAATTGGTGACCATTTTAAAGACTACACAAATTTTTGGTTTCTAAATTAGTTTCTATTATTGTTAAATAGTTTCTAAATTGGTATCTAATTAGCTATTAAAGTCTTAACTACTAATTATTTAAATTTTAAATTTGGTAGCTAATTAGTTACCGATTTAGAAACATTTAACAATAATAGAAACTAATTTAGAAAACAAAAGTTTTTTTAGTTTTTAAAATAGTCTCTAATTTAGTCACTATAATAATTAATTATTTTTTATATTTAAAATTAGTTTCTATTTATGATTTTCTTGTAATATAAAATAATTTTTAGAAAATTTATATAGAATAAACCGGATGATTATGAGGTAGTCTTATTGTTTACAAGCGACCTAAAATCAAAATTTAATTCAAGTAAGAAGGATTGACATATATGACACATTTTTATCTATGTGAAATACTTTTTAGTATTTCATTCATATTGTCCTCAAAATTCAAAATGATAGTTTATAATTCCAAAGGAACTAGTTACTCTACCCACTAATATAACACATTGTTATTAAGAAAATTAAGATTTTTTTTAATATATATTTATTAAGAAAAGAAGTAAAATAATTAAATTTTCAATTTTATAGAAAAAAAGTCAAAGTCATGTTTTTTTTTATAAAAAAAATTAAATAAAGATCACACACTAACAACTTGATGTGTAGTGTTTGATAAATAATTATTTACACATTGTTTGGTTATTTTTTATCAACAATAAATTAATAAAATTAAATGAAACATTTTAGAGATATTCCAAATTAAGAATCCATCAAATACAGTATAAAACTTTTTGAGGAGTCACCTCTTCCCTTACTACTCCAAAAACTGATTACCAGCTAATACCAACTAGTTTCCAGCACCCTAAAACCCCCCCTACAAAACCATTAGAATTCTGCACCACCACATCACCTTCCTTTGAGAACATCTTCAAAATAAAATAAAATTATGTCCTTTCTACATCACTCTCCATTATTATTTTCAACCATACAATGTTCAGGGTGTTGTATATTGGTTTCTATCAAGGTGTCTAACTTTTTTTTTTTATGATTTATTATATGATATATATATTTTTTCATTTAGATATTGTTTGTTTCTTACTATTATTTATGTTTATCAGATACACTAGTTTTAGATTATTTTTTTTTATAATAATTGAAATATTTCCCAAATATTCTAATATATTTATTTTTTAATTACCAACAAAACAAAATTCATAGTTTATATAACAATTTCTGAGTGTAATACACATGATATAGTCAGAAAATGTATATATATGTAGCAATTAAATTAGCAGATTTGTTGGTGTGAGCACTAAAAGATAAAAATTTGTCAATACTTCTTATGCATTGCACATTGGTGAACATAATTTTGAGTTTATTTTGATGAACTTATGCATAAATACTTTTAAAAAAAGAAAAATATGAAAATAAAGAGTAAAATAAACTTATTTATAGACTAAACTTAATTTATATTTAAATTAAAAAATTAGAGAAATTATTAGAAATGACCCCAAATTACTTTTAGGTAGACTAATTTGAATTCACATATAAGTTTTATTTATTTATTTTGCCTTTCAAAATTCTTTATTGAAAACTTCACAAAAAAAACAATATATGTTGTCTTTAAGTTTATTAGAAAATATAAGAGAATATTCAATGATTAGCCCACTTAGTTGTGGAGAGATGAGTTACTTATTTACTCATAATTGTATCTTATCATTATTAATCTATTTTAAAATTTCAATAAATATAAATATGTAACCAATTCTATGAATAAAAGAGAGACTATTTAGTCTGAACTCATAATAATTCTAACATATGTTGCTTTTACTTTTTTTTATTGTCATTCCAACAAAAATCAAATCAGTAAAAGATAAGAGACTATTTTGATGTTAATTTATTATTATTATTATTATTTTTCTTATATTAATTACATTTGACTATTTATTAAGATAATTACTCACGTACCCTTAATCTTTTCCCTAGAAGTAAAAAATAATATCTGTGAATCACCTATATATAAACAGAACCTGCTGAGTGAATACTCTTAATATATAAAGTATATATATTTTCTTTGTTCTGATAGAACATGTTTGGCTTATTCATGAGATTTTATTAAAGTTATTATATTATTAGTTTCAACACTTAACATCCTTAAACCAGCTGTAACAGTTGATTTGTAAGTACATTGTGCTAGATTCGCTGTGTGTGACTACGTGCTACGAACCCATACACACGCACACCCACTGACAGACACATCATGATCAGTAGCTGCAGATATGCACACGCATGCATGAAATACAACTTCCTTTCTCACAACTACAACATATATCAAGAATTAGAAGTATCTAGAATAAATAACAAAGCTAAATTTCAATGGTTGTTAATTATGTTATTATTATGTTATCATTATTATAATAATAATTATTATTATAGTAATAATGAAGCTAACTGGGTAGAATGTTAGGACTTAATAATTAGGACTAAATTTTCATTAATGCGAGTGATTGTTTCCATGTGTTTTGGGAAAAGTGTAGTGATACTCAAAATCCATCGTTGGCTCCACTCCTAGTTACATTATTCTGATCTTGATGGAAGTGATGTTGATGGTGGTGGTACCCTGGCATGGAACTGCTACTCTCACCTATGTCAAGTTCTGGCCTGTATACCTCTTCTTCTAACTCTTCTTTTGCCACTTTTTGCATTGATCCCATGAACTCCAGTGGCCTTTGCTGGGGTGATGCCAGGAGTTGATGATGAGACTGTGGCTGTATTGGATGTGGTGGTGGCACCACTGAGGGGAGTTTAGAGAGAAGTGCCTCCAGGCTGCTCATTGAGGGAGTTATCTTGAGTGGCAAGTTGAAGTGGTTCTCATATAACTCAGCTTGAGGTGCAAGATGGTTGCCTTGAAAATGCCATTGTTCTGGGACTCCATACCCTCCTTCTACTTTACAAGGATATGCAGAAGATGATGGATGTGGCAACAGCACACCAGGGATACTCTCAATGTAGCTGAACTTTTTTCTTAAAAGAACCACATAGCTCAGGTCTTCAATCACCTTCAGTTCCATCCAGAGAGACATAAAAGTGGACATGGTACCATGAGTCATGAGTAAAGTTGTAAAATAGATTTTTCCAAATGTGAGAGAAAGAGAGAGGAGAAGAGGGAAAACCTTGTGAACAGCTCCTAATTGAACCACACCTTCTCTCACAGCAATAAGAGCTATGGTCTGAAAGAATGATACAATTGAATTCAATAGAGAAAGGAGATCCTGCAGTCTCAAATCAAAGATAGTGGCTTCATATTTGAGACTCATACCTTTATACCAGACAGGAACTGGGCTTCCCAAGTCCTAGGGTGCTGTAAAAGAGCATATATATTCTATAAGGATATACCTACAGTTTTTCTTTTTGAAAGCATACAAACATACATAAACATGAAATCATGACTATTAATTTGTAACACGCGAAATTAATAGCTAAACTTAGATGATTCTGTTAGCAATTAAATTTGACATTTAATGCTGTTCACTTCGCAAGCGTAGGAAAGATATAGGTGGGGTTTTAATTTCTTTCTCACCGAATCTGCTGAATTGTGCCATGCTGACAAGAAGTTGATTTCTTGATCATTAGGCTCTTTGTATATCCACTTGTGGCTGTGATCTGCAGCAACTTTTCCTATTAACCTGCTCCATTGAAGATAATTACTTTGCTTTAAAATCTTACAAGAGAAAAACAAGACAAGTGTGACACAAAAGGATAAAATATTATCGATTAAAATATACAGATATTGCATACCCTTCTCCGTAGTTATAGATCTCATGGGACATCTTGAAGAAGAGTTCCGGTTGCAGTCCTTGGTAGGGCTGAAATTCACAGTTCCCATAAACCGATGAGGTAGGACAATCTCCAGAATTGATTTCAGGAGCTGCCGATGCAGCAAAATTGCAGAAACCATCTTCCCAGACCAATATCCTGCATGCATATAAACACATTTGTTAACCCAAAACACAATAATTCTGCACCAGTGTTGAAGCTAACCTCAACACTGGAAACATACCAATTCCTTCTGTTTCCTCTTGATCTATCATAAGCCCCTTGTCCTTCCCACCTATATGATTACGAAGAAACAAGATTCAAGAATCAGCACATGTATTATGGAAATGTTTTCATAAAGTTGTAGTCAAGTAGTCCATTTATAGATACTATATATATATATATATATATATGTATGTGTGTGATCTTTGTGCCTAGTCAATGCACAAAATCTGTCTTTACAAGAGATATAGAATTGATTGATCTCTAATTCCCCTCTCCTTACTTGGGTGGAGGGTAGTTTCTAGGCAAGATCCTCCAGAAGACTGCATAGACCCATTGGGAATTTTCATGGATGCACAAACTTCTGAGAGTGTGTTGAAGGAGATGGGTAACAGCCAGTGGAGTGAGATGTTCTTCCATCAAATCCTCAGAAAGCAAAACAATTATAGGCTCTATGTATATATTCGATCTCTTTCCCTTGCACCCCCTCACCTAGCTATCTTTAAGAGTGGGGAACTGCAACATCCTATCCTCCTTTATATAAGCCCACCAACAAGGAAATCTCACATTTATACCCCCCCTTTCTCTCTCTATATCTTTCTCTCTCTCCTACACATACTATACATTTAGGTGGGGGAAAGTTGGGGTGAAATAAATGAACCATATACTTTTCATTGTACACTAAATATTTTAATATTTTCTTCAGACCCCACCTCCCGTTTTCCTTCTCCCTTCCCCAAATCCTCATCTTTCAATATCCTCCAAACTTCAAAACATTCAAACTCAACCAAATTCATGAACCGTCCATCACCACCACCATAGGCCGTATATAATGTTATTATATCTATATATGTGGTTCAAAAACAGCATTATATGAGTCACGTAGCTCCATGCCTTTGTGACTCTTATCTAATTTCTATAGCCTTGATCCTGAACAACAATGCTCCTGCAGCAGCATCCATCTTTTCATACATATTTTATATTTTAATTCATGTTCCATCGCTTACCGTTCTGTTCCCTGACACTCTTAGGTATCAGCATGTACTCATGATTCCAGTCCCAGGCTAACTTCCTAAACCACAACCATTTATTCTACTCAACCGGCCACAACACCGCACCTAATAAATGTTACCACCTTTTTAATTAACTTTAATATGTATGAGACACTACTCTTTTATTTTTCCATTAACTTGGATTTGTAGTTTTGTTCGATCGGTTGTCTGCTACGTGAGGAACAAGATAATGGTGCCAGGATATCCCTTAGAGGAAGCGAAATATCAACATCAAATTACTGTTTGAATACTATTCCATCAGACTCTCGTAGCAACTAGTAGCAAATAACTAGTTTGAGTAATAATGCGTAAATTGGATAACTAATTACTTCATAAGCAGAAAAATCATGTTTCTTTATATATATGAGTGGTGTCAGATATTAGTATTCTTATAATTTTCTTTTACCCCAAAAGGAAGAGCTGAGTTATTATTTTTTGAACCCAAATGAGAAAATGGATCAGTCTAATTAATCTCAACTTATAATCTCTTCAAGGTAAAATTGTGGAACACTTCTTGTTCATAAGATCCATTAGGTTGCAAGAGGCTAAAACACTATGAACACAACCCTTGTTGCAGTTCTAGGGAAGACATGGTATTTCCCCATGTTTTCTTCTTTATTATTCCCATTTTGTCACCCTCTTTTCACATTCTCCATATGATAAGCAAATTAAAACGTTGATAGAAAAAGTTTCTCAGTTTTCTCGAGTAGTTTGAAACTGGAAGTTGAAAGCAACGTATGATACATAATTAGTAACAACCAAAGAGAAAGCGCAGCACACATAAAATGACACCAGCTAATTCAACCGCTTGTAACCATAACCTGGTAGTAGTGGAAAATTTTCCCAACCAAAATCATGATGAACAAGCTTCAGAAAACAAAGTTTCAACGACACCATCTATACACTTGAAATTTAAGAACTCCACCATCTCTCTCTCTCTCTCTTGGTATAGTCGGTATCTCCTTTCTTTGCACCTGCTACCCTCCCATCTCTGATGAATCTGTAAGTTACATAATGACTAAATGGAGAAGAACTCATTACTTTCATTTCCCCACTCTGACACACCAGAAAAAGCTTGACAGGCAGGCCATTATACTCCTATCCCTTTGACCATACATTATTATACATAATAACTAAGAAATACCTAATAAAAACACTTTTCAAAAGAATATATATATATATACACAATATATATGTATATGAAAGCTAGGCAAGCATTAATGTTATAGATTACCTAATAACCCAACCATTTATTTATTGCCTTCATTTCATGACAGTGACACACATTGCTGTCTCCATGATTTCCCAAACGGATTCTTCCTGTGTAATGTACCAACAACAATGCTTTCATGTCTATGTGAGTGTGTCCCGCGTGTGAGTGAGAAAACGGGGGGGTTGGTGTGATTAAGGGGCTAAAATAAACTGTACTGTGCATGTATAATTCATGATGTGTACGATGGTAAGGCAGAGAAAGTTACTTAGCAGTGGTAGAGAGTTGGGGACAGCCTCTGAAATGGCTGATGTAAGCCAAGGGAAAGTGCTGGGGGCTACAAAACAATTCAATGAGTTTTGGATTTTATTGGAGGTGGGTGATGCCCTCTAGTGGACATAATATATTGCTATCTTGTTTCTTTTCACAATATAATAAAACACCATAACTCTACACAAAACAACTTTAATTAATCATCAACAACTCATTAGTAACTGTGAAACCAAACTCATCAACTTTGAGTATATATAATTAGAAAAACCTAACTAAAATAAAAAGATTTGATCCCTGGTGAAGGGAATGGGATGGAAGGATGTTTGGTATGGGAGCAAAGAATGGCACAATAGTCTTGGTCAAGGAACAGGTGTTGAATCTGGAAGGATGCCCCATCCCTTTCTTCAATTAAAGGAAGTGGAATCTCTGCTCTCCCATCCTTCCCAACGTCTATGTCTCATTTCATCATATTAAATAAATAAACAAATACAAGAACAATGCAGCAGATAGAGATAGAAGGACAAATTAATCAAACTAACCATTTAATTATTTGGAAAGTGCATCACTGTGATTTCCATAATGTGTCCTTAGAATCAGATAAATTATTAATTAGGAGACAACGAAACATAGGATCTAGTAATGCATACTTCTAAGCAGGCAAAGATATTTGTTAGCTCCACCTCAAACTTATTGCACAATATATATTATAAAATAAAATAAAAAAATACTAGATGGTAGGGGATAAAAGAGTGTAATTAGATATTGTTTTGGAATGTTTGGTGGCATGTTACAGGTTATAGTTAATGGCTAGGGTTAGATTCCCTCTGGCCCCCCCTTTTTGTCTTAAAAGAAGCAGACACATAACCCTCACACTTCACTTACTTAGGCTTCGTAAATAAAGGATACCCTAATTGGTTATCCGTGATGTCTATCTATCTATATCTAAATTTCAGTGTTTCTTGAAGTCATGGAATTTCTTATCTTAACTAACTCATTTGTTTCTACCCTTAAAGTCTATCAAAACAATCAACTTTCTTCACATTTCCCAACATCAAAAATTATTTTTTCTGCCTGTTCATTCATTTTAATTATTTACCTTGCTCCTCGAATACACCATTCTTGCACACCTCTTTCTTGAACTACAAATTTACTTTACATTTGGTTTTGTTTTAATACATAGTGATTCTTGACATGACTCACCTTTTGTGTTGAACATCAATTGTATTGAAAATTGAAAATGATTTTAAATTAGATTTCAACTCTATAGCAACAAAAAAATGTGAAATAGCAACTACAATTTGTTGCTAAACAAACAATTATAGAACTGCAAAATTATTTTGTGACCAAATTGACAACCAATGAGAGGCTGTTGCCAAAATCCCATCGCAACGAGTTCATGAAATTACAAGTCTCGAAATTCATAACTTAGCAATGAACAATATTCGAACATTATAATAATTTAAAATTGGTATAACTTGATCTAATCATATGTAGTTCTTGGTGATCTTGATCAGTAATTTAGTTGGTCACTAAACTTGTTACCAATCAGATGCAAACTTCAATACATCTATATCACTTCATACATACTAACTTTAATCCCTCGTTATATATAGTGAAACATATTTGAGACATAGAGAGTTGATAGAAAAATTTAGTATGATAGGATTCTCAATCTTTTTGAGCTTTTAGTACAAATATTTGTCGTGCCAATTTGATTGTACAAGACATATTAGTTTCTTTTTATAATAGGATTGAAACATTTTTAAAATATTCTATTTAATTTTATTTATTTTTTGTGATCAATAAAAGTATACAATATAGTTAGTAATTATCAATTGGTTGCTACTCGGATGGGAGCTTTCTCATTGTGCATTGCAGCAAAGCTAATAACAAAAAACATTTAATACTAAAACAATGTTCAAAATTAGTTGTTGGAGGCTTTGAAAAATTGTAAAATAAAGGACAAGATATCATTGGGAAGCACCTTTACAATTGTTCAGGATAGTGTTAAGAGGTTTTCTTATATCGAAAAAGACTAAAATATAAAGTATATATAATTTCTTATGAAAGGAGAATACAATTTTTTTTTAAAATAAAAGGAGAAAATTATAATAAGTATCTCTTAAGATGGAGTAATTTACTGAAAAATTGCGTATATGTTAAGAGGATATGCAAGTAAGATATGACATGTTCATATATATATATATATATATTCCAATTGTGTGTGTTTTTCTTATTGACATTAAGTTCAGTTCATATTTGTCTTTATTTATTTATTTGGAGTGTAATGTTTGTTGTGGGATTAAGGTCAAATATAGCTTAAATTCAATTTTGTGTTTGTGAAAAAGTCTTCAAAGACATTTCTGCTCGGCTTTCTAAAGAATATGGAGATGATTTTGGGATAAAAAGAACGAGAAAAAAAGTAAAATACTTAGTTAAAAAAGAGTCTTAATAATGTTATTCTTAATTAGTTTGTATTATAATTATAAATTAAATTCAGTAAATATAAAATAAAACTCATATATTTATTTCAACCAAATTTAGAGAATATGTTCTCAACATTTTTTCTGAGTTAAATTAGTTGCCACTATATTAGTTTCTATATTCCACTAATAGCCTTCAGTTTCTTTAGAATCCCTAAACTCAAAAACCTCTTTTATTGCCAACTTTGAAAATGAGAGTGATTTGGGACAAAAGCTAATGTCAATGAGGTCACAGTTGATTCCCACTTTCCAACACCGACATCACCCTTCTCTTTAAGGAAGCCATTTACAATTTAATCTCTTTTCAACCTTATTTTGTTTTCCACTTTAAATAAATAGGAGATAAAAAAAATCATGTTCGTAAACTATTTATGTAGAAAAAAAAACATATGACTTTATTTTTTTTTTATGAAAAATAGAAAAAAAGTTAAATAAATAACGTAAGAGGTTGAACATATATCATCATAGGAGTGTGATGAATAATATTTTTAATAAAGGTGTTGGGTGAAAGCATTAAGAATAGTTCACACACTGTAGCAACTATCAAGTCCCATGATCAAGTGACTTAAAGTTCAATCATATTGTTTCCATTATAAATAAAAGATTTTAATTAAAGCACAAAGTTGATACGCATGTGAATTATCTATTTCCAAATTAAGCACCATGGACTCTTGAAATGAGACATGTTAAGGAGATAATGAACCATTTATATGCTTCTCTATCCGACAACTTCAATTTTACTTTTAATAATTGATTCTTGATAAGGAGCATATGCCAAGGTGTAAAGTTGATCACAAGATATCTTTCATAAATTTCAGAACAATTCTATAAATTCCATCTTTCTCATAATTTGTTGTTTCTAGTTCTTATACTTCACTCTTCCCCTTTAAAAATGCAAGAAAATAATTTGAGAAAAAAAAAATCAATTGAAAAAACCATGCAAGGGGAAGATGGATGAAATGAATTTATATAGCATAAAACAACTTGCTTTACACAAAGAAATTTATTGGAAAAAATATTTGAAAAAAAAAGAGATACTAATTAGGTTTTTGGTTCATGCATCAGTGATGACTTTGCCATTGTTGTGTGAGATAGATAGAGAAGCACATTGATGACAGAGGAAGCAAAAGCATTATCATGACTAATAATTATCAAGATGTTGAAACTGTAGTTATTAGATGAGTTGTTTCTCAGGGTAGATGAATTGTACTAGTTTGGTGTATAGTGTTATACAATAGCTAAAGTACACCAAAAATACGAATTATTTATTTAATTTTTTGATTTTTTCAACTAGAAACAATAAATAATGAAAGAAAAAAGGTATAAGAGAGAGAAAGAAAGAGGCAAGGAAAGAATAAAAAAAAAGGAAACTGAAAACTTTGCTCTTTTTCAAATTTGAATCCTTTAGTTGTTGATTTTTGTGGTTGAAGTGTTGTCTCCCTTGAATCGTATAAATTGACCTTTCTTACTATTTATTTGAAAACCATGAGTTCCTTTCTGTACTGCACACCCAAAAACAGCCCCAGAACCACTCTCTTTACTATAAAGAAAGAAGCTATACCATGGAAAGACTTCAAAACTAACCCTCAAAATAAAATATATTCAGGACCACTTTCTACTAACTAGTACACAATTATTCTAGTTTAACCAAAATTAAGTTAACTATCTGAAACAACACTTTTTTTCACAATAATTATCTTCGACTTAGTTTATATTAAAACACATATAAAAAATTCAGATGCCTTCATCATCCATGAAAATGTTTCAAATAAATAAATATTGTAGAAGAGTTTGGCCATATATGTACTATATGCATGAACTTGTTAGGTGCACGTATTAATAATATAGTTTTAGGGAGGTTAATGTTACGTCTCTACATTAAAAACCAATGCAGTTTTCTTTACAAAAAAAATGTAGTTTCTACCATTTTTGTTTTCCTTTTCTGTAGCAGATTTTGTTAAATAGGGTTACAAGCCTTGAATAAATTTAATCTTTATATATATATATATATATATATATATATATATAACTGTATAGGATACTTAAATCAATATAACAGAGAAAGGCAAAATCTACCTTAGAATTAATTCATAATCATCAAGGATTGGAGTTTCATAAAACCCGCAACACTATAAATTATCAGTCTCTTGAATGAAATTAATTTTATTTTTCATGTCAAACCACCAAATAATAATAATACTAATAAAAAAAAACACCATCTATACTTTTATTAATCTTTTTTCTTGATACCATAGCAGAAAAAGACTTCGTAATATTTTGGTGGTGAAGATTTTTATTTGCATGTGACTAAAGTATATATTTTGCTGTTTAAGTAGTTATATATTATTGAAATTTGAAAGCCTTTTGAAACGTAGTAATAAAATTGTATCTAGAAAAATATATTCTAAGACTAAGAATATATTATATCGACACCTTTATTTAAATAATTAATACAATAATTTAAATTTTGAGATGGACTACTTAGTTTATAAATTTAAAATATGCATAATATTATAGTCCATGACAAACGCGGAGTAAGTATGAATGTGCATATTTAATCACGTAATCACATTTGTTTTAAGGTATATTAACATTGCATTCTTAGGGATATGATGCCTAAGGATATTATTGACTTAATAATCTCAAATTAAAAAATCAAAATTCACTAATTAAAAATTGATAAAATAAGATTAAAAGTAAAATCATAGAAAAATGAAGTGAGATCAATGGATAGTTATCTTTGAAAAGTGACTTCTATTTTTATGAAAATATGGGGGTAAAAAGAATATATAAATATAAATATTTTAAATTTCTGAAAACGAATGGTACTTAAAAATATTTTTCTCGAAAGTTGTACCAAACGAGAGTATAATATTCTCAGGTTAACTTTTCATAAAATAGTTTGATTTTTATGTATAAGTTTTTCATTTTTGTAGATAGAAATTATATTATATAAAATACAGTTGCTAGTTTTATCTTGTTATTAATTATGTATGAGTTCTACTCTTGTAGAATTAATGTATATGAAACTCTATATGCATTACAAAAAAAGAAAGACAGAAAGTAGAAAGATATTGTCAAATAAAAACCAATACTAATGTTATTGTTAGGATTAGCATAATTAAAATTCCTAAAAGTTAATATAAAATTAAAAGAAAAATGTGAAAAAATAAAAATACAATTAACATAGAATATATGCATTTTCTGTGATGATACATGTCAATAATTATGAAGTTAGGTGGATGTGAATGGTAGAGAACACATACTTTATTTTGGATTTAGGTTTTGAGTTACAGCCAACAAATATTGGTGGAAAGCTGTAAACATGAAGTGGAAAGCACCACACTGTGAAGGCTCAAGCTGGATGCCACGACTTACAACTTTTAATGGATCATAATCCACAAAGATGTAGGGTACCTTACAAATAAAGCACGTAATTTTAATTTTCTTTTGTTTTTGGGTGGAGGGTGGGGCACATTAATAAACATGATTAATATATAGGTTAACATTTACACAGGGTTACATATCATACTTGCATATATGGACAACATGTTTTGCAGTTTTCTTTTGGTGCTAAAAGGTTTTAAGGTAGGAGAACCTCTTGTTTCAAATGATAAATTACAAAAGATAGTTCTTCCTTTATTTTTTCTTTTTATAAAATTAATATTTTAATTGTTATCAATAACTTTTACAAAAAATCATTATATCCTTTATATTTATATTTTTTTTTTTATAAAATGCATTAATTATTAAATGTGGAGTTAGAAAAAATATTCATTTGATTTGTGACAACAATTAAAAAAAAATATCACTGAGTAAAAAAGTAAATAAAAGGGCAGTATTATAATTTGCAATATGACATAAAAATAATAATATAAAAATATAAAAATTTAAGCACAAATTATATAAATATATCAATTATGGGTAAAGAATAATTTAAGTGATTAGTTAATTATATTAAGCATTTCTTCCAATAGTTTATATTACTTCCTTTTTCTCACTATTGAATATAATTTAAGATTCTCTTTTATATATATATATATATATTTATTTATTAAGAACGATAGTACATACGTCCCTTTTTGAAATATTTATTAAAGTAATTTTATTTTTTTCAGAGTTTTTTTTTATCATCAATAAAAATAAATAAACATGAAACATTTTAGGGAGTGGATTTGGCGGCTGGGCACAGAGGAAAACGGTCTTTGGAAGGAGGTCGTGGTCTCAAATTATGGTGGGGAGAAATATTAGGGCTCAAGAGGCTACGAGATCCGTCTCTTTGTGGTGAAAGGATTTGAAAGAGGTTTTGAGGTTTCAGGGATGGAAGAGAAATTTTGAGGACAACATTGTCTGGGATATTGGGAACAGAAGAGAGATTAGTTTGTGGGAAGATGGATGGTTGGGAGATGGATCTTTGAAAGGAAAATTCCCAAGGCTTTTCTCAATCTCTTCTTGCAGAGAAGCTAAATTGAGACAAGCAGGAGAATGGAATAATAATGTTGAGTGGTCTTACTTGGTCTTAAGTTTAGATATTTTGAAGAAGGATGTAAGACCGTTGATTTTAAGCTAGAAAATAGAGTTAAATTAAATGAAAATAAAAAAGATTTTTAGAAAAAGTTGTAAATAAGTTCAAAATAATTTATTTTAATTTTTTAAATTTTAACTCTCTTTATATTATCTAAAACTTTTAGATTGATTTTCATCATTTCTACTATCAAATCATACTTTCACTTGTTCCCTTACAATTGATTCTATCTTTTTTTATATATATTGGAAGTTTTATACTCCATCTAACAAAATCACCGGAGAAATATAAATTTTGGTGATCCAAATAAGAATAAGTGTGAAGGTGTTGGTTTGATAGTTTGGAGTTTTGAAACTTTCTTTTATTTTAGAAATGAAAGTTTTTAAGTGTTGGAATTGTTTTCCTTACAAAGTAAGTCACCAATGGCGAATTCGTAGGTTCAATTCCTACTGGATGCACGCCAATGGGACCCTCCGTCCAAAAAGTCTATTGGATTTTTGTTCAAGAATGAAATCTTATTGGAACTGTCCAATTCACCCTTTGGAACCATATCAAATCCTCGATAGAATGAAATAGGATGAATTGAGACTAATAAGAGGATTAATAACTTACATTTTTTTATCAACAAGAAAAAATAAACAATATATATTAAAAATAATAACTTACATGTGTTCAACAATTATTTTTGTTCATATAAATTGGAAATATGTTGAATGGTGTGAATTTGAAGTAAATGTTGAAATATTGAAAATGTCAATTATATAAATTTATTTTATTTATGTCATTTTTAATTTAAATTAAGGTTTGTTAGTCATTTTTAGCTTGAATTATTCCATAAATAAGTTTGGGTAAAAACATGTTCATTGTGATGATTGAAACACTAGGTTGTTGTTTATGTTTCTTTTTTGACATATTTAGCTTATGTTAGTTATCGTCCGAGCAACACTTTACATGGTCATCATTATTATTTATAGAGCTCTATCGTTTAAGTGTCATATTAGTCACTCAAGTAACATGGCTTCTCGCTTAAATTGTGGTTAGTTTGAGCAAGAGGGGTGTCAAAACAATTCTCTCTTATAGATATCTCATCGCTCAAGTCATGTGTGGTTGCTGAAATGATGTTGGCAAAAAGTACGATCGATAGGATCATGGTATTCATTGAATGATTAGAAAATTGACCAAATTGTAACTAGTATGTGCTTGGAAGAACTGTATGAGAGCATTGTGTTTTGGTTTTAAAGTCTATGATAAAGGGTTGGAGTTCCAAACCGTTTAGAGTTTTAGACGTATGAAAAAATAATGAAAATTTCCAGAGTTTTGTCCAAACTAAGTGATTTTTTTTTTATGTTAGGGGGTTTTAGAATGTTTATTCTAAAAAAAGTTCAAAAATCTAAAAAAGGAGCTAAAGATTTGGAACAATAACGTATTTCAGAATGTAAATAAGAAAGTTGAGGAAATTAGGAGGAAAATACAATCATTAGATGAGTTGGATGATGAAAGCCAACTTGACAAGGAGGGTAAGTAGGAAAGACAAACTTTGTTGGCTGATTTGAATAAAGCTAAATTTAATCAAGAAACACTATTGAGACAAAAAGCTAGAACCAAATGGATAATGCAAGAGGACCTTAACTCAAAGTACTTTACTAAGATAATAAATTGGAGAAGAACTTTAAACAAGATTAATGGTTTAATGGATAATGGTGAATGGTGTGATAACCCACAAAGAACAAAGGACAAAGTGAAGAAGTTTTTTACAAATAGATTCAGTCAAAGGGAGGGGTTGAAGGTTAGACTAGAAAATATTCAATTTACAAAGATAAGCCCTAAGGACAATGTCATGCTCATGGATGCAATCTCTGAAAAGAAAATTCGAGAGGCCATCTAAAAATGTGATAATAAAAATCCTGATCCAAATGGATATAATCTTGGTTTCATTAAACTTTTATGGGAAGATAAAGGATGCGATTAATCCAGTACAGTTCTTTTTCACGCACAGGAAATGGACAAGGGAAGTAAAAGTCTATTCCATAACTCTCATACCCAAGGCAAAAAGCCCCCCAATAACTTTTCAAATATAGACCCATCTCCCTTGTTAGATGTTTGTATAAGGTAGTGGCCAAAATTTTGTCACTAAGATTAAAAATGGTACTAAATAAAATTATTGACTATAGGCAGTTAGTTTTTACTGAGGGGAGGAGACTTATGGATAGTGTCATGGTAGCAAATGAGGCCATATATGAGTTAACGAGGAAGAATAAAAAAAGTTTATTTCGTAAAGTAGATTATGAAAAGGCATATGATTCCATAAGGAAGGGACTTTATTAACTCCATGTTGGGGAGATTAGGATTCGACACAAAATGGATTGGATGAATAAAAGAATGTCTGGAATCCTCAAACTTGTCTATTCTTGTCAATGAGAGTCCCACAATGGAGTTCAAACCTGAAAAGGAACTAAGACAGGGCGATCCTTTAGCCTTGTTCTTATATCTTATAGCCACCAAAGGATTGGCCGGGGGTGATGAGATAGGAAATGGATAAAAATTTATTAGAGAGTGTTCACATTGTCAATAAAAATACTAAAATAAACATGTTGCAATACACCAATGATACTATATTTTTTTGCAAAGTCTCTGTCCAAAATATACTAGTGTTGAAATCTATTTAACATGTTTTGAACTTGCATCGAGGTTGAAAGTGAACTACACTAAAACTACAATTGGGGGATTATTGTAGATGATATTTCAATGCAAAGGTTTGTTGCAATTGTGAATTATAAAGTCATTAGTACCCTTTTCAACTATCTGTATGTGAATGTGCATGGGAAGCATAAAATAATACATTTTTGGAATGGAATAGTACAAAAAATTAGGAATAGGTTGGCTGGCTGGAAAAGGGAGATATTTGTCCGGCACTGATAAAATTTGTTTATTGAAATAATTTATTACACCATTCCCTTTGTTCTACATGTCATTTTTTAAGATGCCAGCAACGATGATAAATATAATTAAGAAAATACAGAGACAATTTCTCTGGGGCTGGGAAAGTCTTGGCAAAAAAATAACAAGGTTAGCTTGGGATAAGGTATGCAAACCAAGGAGTCAGGGCAGTTTGGGTGTGATAGATATAAGAACATTTAACCTTTAAGTAAATGGATATGGAGGCTAGGGATGGAGAATGTGGAATTATGGAAAGAAATTCTAAAATCTAAGTATGGGGATGGAGAAAGTTAAGGAATTTAGAATTCAATTTAACAAAATTGGTTTGGTGGAGAGATCTAAAAATTATTGCTGCCATGGAGGAATGAGGGAAATGTTTTGAGGGATAGTAGGGGGAGAGGAAAAAGATAAAAGTGTGAGAAGATAAGTGGATGGGAAATAACACTTTAAAAGAAACATTCCCTAGACTATATACACTATCAATCGTAAGGAGGCAATGATATATGGTGCAAGAAGTTGGCAGAACAAAGACTTAAGATGGAGAAGAATTTCATTCTAATGAGAAACATATTAGATAAATGTTTTGATGCGTCAACTAAATAATACAATTCTTAGAATGGGAAAGGAAGATGAGTGGAGCTGGAAATATGAGGTAATTCAAACATTTACAATCAAACCTACATACAATGTGCTAGAGAAGGAGGAAAATGCGGAAAATAGTAACATTCTAAGGCAATTCTGGAATATAAAGGCACTATCCTCATCACAGGTAGTTGGTGATGACTCTTTTTTTTTTTTTTTTTTTTATAAAAAAAGTATAAAAATATACTTAATTTTTTATTTTTAATGATGAATTTTAAAACAAAAATAAAA